>OGIY01000542.1_pt1 | contig 20239 bp, 11 predicted proteins | sample 1571931 | NCBI WGS metagenome assembly OGIY01 (sample SAMEA2582110, study PRJEB24529) | metagenome | biome: Human gut stool | place: China | collected 2011
GTGAGATGGTTTGGTATCATGGACAAAAAGAAAGAGAGCCAGACATTCTGACTCTCTTAATAGTTGGAACTCAACCGCTATGTGTTTTTGCGTTTAAATGCTCTTCCACCAATGACCCTTGAACTGAAATTCTACACCGAGATTTCGAGCTTCCTCCACGACAGAGTCTAGTTCATGTTCACCCATAAGCCAGATAGAGCCGCTTGTTGCACGGTTGTCAGTATAGTTTACATGGTTTCGGTTCAAAAGTTCAATGATGGCAATGTCGTCCATAGAAACTTGCTGGTTTACGTTTTTCGTTTTCTTATGGCTTGCTTTTGGGGATTTTGCTGTGGAAGATTTTTTGGGTGTCTTTCGTGTGGTAGTTTTTTGCGCCGCTGTGACCTCGACTGCAGGAAGTTTTGGATTATCCTTCTGAACATCGACTGTAACTTGCTCTACATTGGCTACCATCTGCGCTGACATAGCCTTTTTCTCATCCTGTTTCGGTACAATACTCTTGGGATCAAGAGCTACCCGAATGGTTTCCAAGTCGATAGGATCATCCTCACCATGCTTGCTTTCGATGATTTGAGCAGCACGAACTTTTACTCGGCTCAACAATTCAGAGGTTCGTTGTTCACTGCTGTTGCTGTCTTCAGCAGTTTCCGGCTCAATACCAAAAGCTGTAAGTTCGGAAACAACACGTTCCATCGTTTCCTCTGGAGCGCGATAATACTCGCTGCCACGAATCCGAATGAAACGCCAGCCCAATCGTTCCAGAATTGTCTGTTTTTCTTCGCCGCTGTGCCAACGTTCGCCATCACATTCGATAGCCACCATCTTTTTACCACACAGCGCGACCATATCCAAACGATACGCACCGACCTTCCATTGCTGGACAAGGTGATACCCACGATCAGAAAGGTTTGTAGCAACTGCCAATTCAAACGGCGATTCGGAATGCGCTTCGATTTCGGTATGCTGAACATCCAGCGCATGAGGGTTCGCGGCGTAGTCGATCAACCGCTTCCGCATATCACCCGGTTTCAAATCATTTGCAGCATCAAGTGAATGTACTACCCAAAGCTGATCTCTTGCACGGCTGGCGGCAACATTGTAGCGTTTCCGCATGGCATCATCCACACCGAATCCCATCATAGACAGAGGCCCCGTTCCATCACCACTATCGACTAGACTAAGGAATACCACATCACGCTCATCGCCTTGGAAATTCGCTGAATTTCCGCAAAGGATATTTCGCGAAACGATTTCTTTTGCGTCAATTTCCTGCTCGATCTCACGCTGGATAACCTTGACTTGCTCATCACCTAACAAAGAGATCACACCAAATGTTTTTCCTTGGTATTCATCCTGCTCCATGCAAGCTTTCATCAGAGTAACAATAGCTTCGGCTTCTTTGGGATTTGTCTTAAACCGCCCCATACGTTGACCATCGGCCACACGATAATTGACCACTGCCGGAAGGAGCGTACTGCTGCTGGCATCCCGAAGTGGCTTGATTTTATAATCATAGGACAGCATATTACTGAATCCGATGATTTCGGGCACACAACGGAAATGTTCTCGGAGCATCAAAGGTTGGAATGTCGTGGCGGCAATGTCATAAATGGACGTTTTAGCGTTATACAGATGAGAGTTTGGGATTTTGTCGTGCAGATACATCTGTTCCAATGCACTCATTTTATCCGTATCTGTGCCGACTGCCATTGGGCTGACCTGCTTATCATCGCCCACAATAATCAGCTTTTTGCCCATATACAGAATAGCCAGCGAAGAAACATCCGATTGACTGGCCTCATCAATGATAACAATATCGAACTGATTCTCTTTAGGATTCAGACTTTCCAGCGCACGGCTGATTGGCATAATCCAACACGGAACAGCTACTTGGCACTTTGACATTAGCTCGCGCGCCTTAGCTTTCAAGGCCGGCGCGGTTTTGCCCGTACCCTTGCCGATTCGCTTGACGGTCTGCTTCCACCCTTGCAGAGCTTGTTTCATGTCAATGTCGGCTTCCGTTCTGCGCAAGAGGTGATACCACCCACACTTTTCCGCATATTCTGCCGTAATAGACCGATATTCTTTACTAAGCCGCAAACTATCCGCTTGAAGCTGCTCAAAAGGTTCTTTTGTGATTTCATCAATTCGGCCGGAAAGCTGCTTCCACTTCCACGCATCTTCAATCGTATCTGGAACAGTATCCGAACCATGGATTCCATCTCGATTTTGGATTGCGTCAGCCCACTGCGGTGCAATCGGCTTCAAAATGTTGAGCATCTCTATTCGGCTTCGCTGTAAAGCGTACTTGCCGTACATTTCTTCCAGCAGGGAGAACGTGTCCATATATTTTTGCGCGTCACCGTCTGTAATTGCACTTGCAAGCGCAGTGCAAAGAGTGCTGTTCACACGCTTATCGGAAAGCAGTAAGTTTTTGGTCTGCCGGAGAAGAGCTTCTCGTTCACCCAAATCAAGAATAAGAGAGCAAACATCACACAGCTTTGGAATAGTCTGTTCAACCGCACCAAGGATCTTAGAGGTTGCAGACAGGTCGGAGTCCAAAGTGCTGATACCAAATATCTGATCAGTTGGAATTCCAGCCGCCATCAGCTTCTCGCTCAGCTTTGCATAGTCATCCTGATACCAGTTCAGATACTTTTGGATGTGTGGAATCAAGTTGTGTGCAATGCGTTCGGGAGAAGAAGCATCCAATTCGAAGAATTCTGGAACACCTTGGGTTGCCAGCAGTTCGTCCCAATAAGTAGCACATTTCTGGCGCACTTCTTTTAATTCGATAGCATGAAGCACCAAGTCACAATCTGCCGCAGACTGTGCCAGCTTACCGTTGATTTTTACGCTTTCATGTGCAGCAACATAGTCCTTATGAAACATCCGGGTGAGTGCTGGAATTTTTCCATTGGGACCAAGCACAGTTTTAAGAGCCTCAAATGAGGTTTTTAAGTCACTTGCATTATCAGGCTGTGCAAAAACGATCTCCACACCGAATTGTTCTTCAACCAGCGTTTCTGCATAGCGGCAGGTTGCTTCAATCTGCTCGATCAGCAGTTTCCAGCGATGGAGATACGAGCCGCCATTTTTGCCGTCTACCGCTGCGGATTTTATCCATGAATCGATTGCCGAAAACTCATGAACGTATGTAGAAAGTTCCTGCAGTGCATCACGCTTTGGATAGAAAATTGTGAACTGCCCATTCAGACCATCAACATCAATCAGTTTTTCAATCGGGCGATTGTGAATAGTCCATCCCTTGAGCTGTTCAATTTGCTTTAGCCGATCTTGCATGGAGCGCATTTCGGTCTGAATGCGCTCAAATTCTGCCGGAGGCAGCAGATTAGAGGGATCGGGAAGATCCGCTAAAAGTTCTTCTTCATCCGATTCGGACACTAATCGATTGCTTCTATACAGTTCCGTTAGCTGCTCGAATGTCAGCGGCAAAGGAGTATCCAGACGCACCTTGCCCGGAATATAAGACAAATCGTCCGCATGAGCTAACACGAACTCTGCAGCCTTAGATGGAGAAAATTCTTCTCCATTGTACACAATACAGCTGCATTCCTGATTCAGAATCGCAAAAATCTTACGCCGAACATTGGCAAGTTGGTCAATGACCTCCTTGCGCTCCCCGGCAAGGCGATTCATTTCGCGCTGCATCTCATGGGAAGTGGTCTTGGACATATAATCGGTGATGCCATCTACCGAACGTTCCATATCAAGGTTAGAATCATCCAGAATCGACACGCACAGGCTTTGCAGCCCCGGTGCAACTTTTTCTTTCAGAACACTCAAAGCCTTTTTGGTATGGCTCGTCACCAGAACACTTTTGCCCTGTGCGAGAAAATGCCCCATCAGGTTTGCAATGGTGTGAGTTTTGCCAGTACCCGGAGGCCCCTGCACCAGAACAGCATTGTATTGCTCGATACGGTGTGCGATTTCAAGCTGCTCTTTGTTGGCCTCTTTAGAAAGTAATACATCGACACTTTCACCACCAACAGCTGCAAGCTGCTCCTCAATGGATTCTTCGCCATCATCTTCTGGTAAATCAATTTTTCCACCGCTTACAATGTCAGAGATCGGCGCTGGAACAAACCCGGTCTGCTGGATGTTCTCGATAATTTTTTCGATAGCTTTCGGAGTGCCATCCAATCTCTTACGGACTATATAGCAGGGCTCAAGATACAGAAGCAACCGATTTTTCTTACTCCAACCAGCCGGAACACCCGCTGCGGAGAAAATGCTGTCCGATGAAAGCTGACGCACCAGTGCTTTTAGGAAGTCCGGCGTACTTGTTCTGTCCAACGGATGATAGTCGTTTGCGCGCAGATCATCGTTGAGGTGATTGATAGCATCCAAATTGATGCCTTCCATCATCTGAAACAATACAGAATAGAGTTCAGAAGAACTTTCTGTATCATGGATGGAGATAACATTCTCCATTGCGTCATACTCAAGCTGCACACGATGAGTCAGCACAGGATGTGCAATATCAGGGTTCTGCGCATCACGAAGCATACCGTTCGCTACAATGATTTCTTCGGTTTCGGCCTCTCGCTGCAACTCGAAATAGAGCTGGTACAAATCTGTAAACAGCTCTCGCGTTTTTTCAATGATATGTTGTCTGTCTGCCCATGCAGTGCGCAGAACTTGCCAATCTTGATAGGCGGTTACTCTTTCGGGACTATCCTCAAATCGTTCAACAGCAACGTCTTTTTCTGGAGATTCATCCTCATCAGGATTTTCAGCGGTAATGTTTTGTTCAGGCATTACCTCTGCCTCTGTATGATAATCGTCCCAGCCAGATATCAGCCAGTCCGCAAAAAGTTCATCTGGAATCGGACACTCTTCAAATTCAGGTTTGCGGATAGAAAGCAGTAAATCATCCGTTGTTTCGCTTTCTTCCTCTACCCGATCTCGATAGGAAACCTTGATGTACTCTGAAAAAACAGGAATATCGGAAATGGCAAGACGCCATGGATAATCTTTGATATTCAAAACGACTTTTTGTTTGAGTTTGTTTAATTCCTTGATGAACTCAAACAGAGAAATCGTCTTTTCCTGCTCCGATAATGTTTGGACTTCCTTGACCTCCAACACCAGCACCTCCGAACTGCTCTGTAAAATAACTCTCAAAAATAGTATACGCCCTTTACCCTGTAAGGACAAGTCATAAATCAGGTTGAAACAATTATAGTAACAAAAAACGGCACCCGCTTTTCAGCGAGTGCCGATTTTGTTACCCTATAGTGCGCTTCGATTTTTGGCGTAAGTGGCGTAAGTTTGGCGTAAATCCGCTTTTGCGCGCTCCAAAAATCAAGGATTCATGCGGTTTTTTGGCAGTTATTAGTACATGCCGCCCATACCGCCCATGTCACCGCCAGCGGCAGCAGGAGCAGCCGGGGGTTCGGGCAGATCGGCCACGAGGCTCTCGGTGGTCAGAACCATCTCAGCGACGGATGCTGCGTTCTCCAGAGCGGAGCGGGTGACCTTGGTCGGGTCAACGATGCCGGCGGCGATCATATCCTCGACGTAGACTTCATTCTGAGCGTCAAAGCCGTAGTTGGGCTTGTTGGCAGAGATGATCTTGTCGATGATGACGCTGCCCTCGAGGCCGGCGTTCTTGGCGATCTGGCGCAGAGGAGCTTCCAGAGCCTTCAGGACGATCTTAGCGCCGGTGCGCTCGTCGCCTTCCAGCGTGTCGCACAGGGCGCGCACAGCGGGGATGGCATTGATGGGAGCGGTGCCGCCGCCAGCGACAACGCCTTCCTGAACAGCAGCCTTGGTTGCGTTCAGAGCATCCTCGATGCGGAGCTTCTTGTCCTTCATCTCGACCTCAGTAGCAGCACCGACCTTGATGACAGCCACGCCGCCAGCCAGCTTTGCCAGACGCTCCTGCAGCTTTTCACGGTCGAAATCGCTGGTAGCGGCCTCGATCTGGCTGCGGATCTGAGCGATGCGGGCTGCGATGGCATCCTTATCGCCTGCACCGCCAACGATGGTGGTGTTCTCCTTGGAGACCTTCACCTGACGGGCATGGCCCAGCATCTGGACGGTAGCGTCCTTCAGCTCATAGCCCAGATCAGCGGACACAACGGTGCCGCCGGTCAGGATAGCGATATCCTGCAGCATCTCCTTGCGGCGGTCGCCAAAGCCGGGAGCCTTGACAGCGCAGACGTTCAGGGTGCCGCGCAGGCGGTTGACGATCAGAGTGGACAGAGCCTCGCCCTCAATGTCCTCAGCCACGATCAGCAGCTTCATGCCGTTCTGCATGACCTGCTCCAGCAGAGGAACGAGGTCCTGAATGACGCTGATCTTCTTATCGGTGATGAGGATGGCGGCGTTGTCCAGAACAGCCTCCATCTTGTCGGTATCGGTGACCATATAGGGGGTCAGGTAGCCGCGGTCGAACTGCATACCTTCGACGATCTCGTTGTAGGTCTCGGCAGTGGTCTTGTTCTCCTCGATGGTGATGACGCCGTCGGAAGTGACCTTCTCCATAGCCTCGGCGATCAGACGGCCGATCTCGGGGTCGCCTGCAGAGATGGTGCCGACGCGGGCGACGTCGTTGGAGTCCTTGACCTTCTGGCTGTGTGCCTTGATGGTCTCGACGGCCTTAGCAACAGCCTTGGTCATGCCACGGCGGATGTCCATCGGGTTTGCACCAGCGGTGACATTCTTCATGCCCTCGGTGACCATAGCCTGTGCCAGAACGGTTGCGGTGGTGGTGCCGTCGCCTGCGGCGTCGTTGGTCTTGGTAGCGACCTCACGCACCAGCTGTGCGCCCATGTTCTCGAACTCGTCCTTCAGCTCGATCTCCTTAGCAATGGTCACGCCATCGTTGGTGATGACCGGGGCGCCAAACTTCTTGCTCAGCACCACGTTGCGGCCCTTGGGGCCCAGGGTGATCTTCACGGTGTTTGCCAGCGTATCAATGCCAGCGCACAGTGCCTTGCGGGCATCCTCGCCCTGCTTGATCTGCTTAGCCATAATCAAATCGCTCCTTTAAAGCTCAATTTTCAAATATCAGAGGGGAAACCACTCAGTCCTCAACGACTGCCAGAATATCGCCCTGACGGACGATGGTGCACTCTTCGCCGTCCACCTTGACCTCGGTACCGGAGTACTTGCTGGTGAGGACCTTGTCGCCGACCTTCACAGTCATCTTGACTTCCTTGCCGTCCACAACGCCGCCGGGGCCGACAGCGATGACCTCAGCCACCTGGGGCTTTTCCTTAGCACTGCCGGTCAGGATCAGACCGCCCTTGGTGGTCTCCTCAACCTCAACAGCCTTAATGACAACACGGTCTGCAAGAGGAATGATCTTCATAGTTCTTGCCCTCCTATAGTAAAAATATAATTTAAAACTTTGCTGTGTCCAAAGGGCCTCATGTCGGCTCTTTGGTTCTTTAGCACTCCATTTCTCTGAGTGCTAAGTGTATTGTACTCATCTTGACCCGAAAAATCAAGACCTTTTTTGCAATTCTTTATTAACAATTTGTGACGATTCATTCATTCAACGTATCATCAGCAAAACTCGGTTCAAAACCTTCCGGGCCTCCTTTCTTTTTTCTGCAAAAAAAGGTCGGAAGCCCCGTTTTAAGGCTTCCGGCCCTTTGGCTGCTCAGGAGATCCTGAAGGCTGATTTTTTCGCGTCTGGTCAGGTTACACTCTGTTCGGTCCTCTGCGCTGCAAAGCGCTCAAAAGCAGGCTTTGGCAGAAGGATGCGCCCTGCCAGCGGCTGTACCTGTACAGTGATCTGCTCCTTGGGTGCGCATTCACCGTCTGCCGTGGCAACGATCGGCCCGCGGCCATCCGCAGCGCGCAGGCTCACCTGCTTTGCGCGGCGGTAAATGAAATACGGCTCTGCAGCCCTGACGAGCTGACCGTTCTGGAAGTGCTTGCCGCTCTTGTACATTCCCAGCAGCTTTGCAATGGTCACGCGGCTCACCTTGCGGATGATATATACATCCAGCCAGCCGTCGTCGGGCTGTGCTTCCGGCGCTGCATAAAAGCCGCCGCCATAGGTGCGGCCATTGCAGATGGCACACATCAGGCAGTCCACATCCAGCGTTTCACCATCGATGGTGTACTCCACCCTGCGGCCGATGTGTCCGCACAGCTGTTCCACAATGGAAAGCACATAGGCCATCTCGCCGCCGCACAGTGGAATGCGCCGGAACTTCGGGATGCCGTAGGCAACCTGCGCATCCAGACCGGCAGCGCAGATGGTGGCCGAAAGGCCAAGGCTGGTCTGCATCAGATCGATGCTCACCGGCCCACCGGCCAGCTGGGCATCCAGATCCAGAAACTCTTCCTTTGTACCAAAGGTGCGCAGAAAATCGTTGCCGCTGCCAAAGGGCAGACAGCCCACGGCTGCATTTGCATAGCCATAGATCCCGGTGAGCGCTTCGTTGAAGGTGCCGTCGCCGCCGGCAGTGAAGACCCGCAGTTCTTCCCCGCTCTGCCGGGCCTGCTGCGCAGCGGCATTGGCCAGCTCCCGGGCATGACCGGCGTGATTTGTGACCTGAATGGTATATTCTTCCGGCGCAAGCCCTGCACGCGCGGCGGCAACATTGATCTGCTGCGGCAGCGTACGGGTGCAATCGGCCTTACCGGCAGTTGGATTCAAAAGAAACAATGTGCGCATGGACTTCCTCCTGCAATTCTGTTGCTTCTATGATAACAGAAAACCAAAAGGATGCAAGAGCCAATCTCACAATGTCCCTGCCCCGTACGCACAAAAAAGGAGCGGATGTCTCCGCTCCCTTCGGGGGGATGTTTACTGTTTGGGGAATGCCTTATTCCATGTCTCGATCACCTTGAACTTCGGTGTCCAGCCTTCGGGTTTGAAGGTGTCTGCGCTCTTGGCCTCCATGATGCCCTGCTCCGCGCACCACTGTGCAGCCTTTGCCATGTCAGCGTCGGCCACATCCGCAAACGCGGGCTGTGCGGCGGGTTCGGGCTTGCCCTTCTCAGTCCAGATGAGCAGGGCCAGCTGGCCGCGGTTTGCGGGGATGGCTGCGCCCTCGGGCAGGAGGTTGTGCAGGATGACGCGGGTGGCGATCTCGTAGCCGCCCCAGATGGCTGCACCGCCCACGGCCACGGCGGCAATGGTGCCACCCGTGGTATCCATGGGTGCAGGTTCTACGCCGAAGTCTTCATCAATAGGTTCGTCCGGTCCGGCCACCGCGCTGGCCGACCAGTGGGCGATCAGTTTGACCGGGTAAACGGGCATCTTAAACGTCGTGGTCGCGCTCTTGGCATTGTCCAGCTTGAGCTGCAGATTTTCCGGAATGCCATCGGGGAAGTTCTGGTAGAAGCTATCGGGGTACACGATCTCCCATTCCACAAACTCCATGCCGGGGTATTTCTCGGCATCATACGGGGTAGCTGTGATCTCCACCGTGGTGCCGATCTCTGCGGGGATATCGCTGCCCTCGCCCAGAGTGGACTTTGCCGTGCCGCCCGTAACAGTAACGGTACTCCTCAGCACGGAAGCGGGGATGCTGTAAACGGCGGTCAGCTTCACATCGCCTTTGGGCATATCAAAGCTGATTTCCTCGGTGCCTGCTTCCTCCTTGGAGCCAAGCTTGCCATCGGTCAGGGTAAAGGCGGTGTTTCCCTCTTCCACCTTCCAGTGATGGAACTTCACGCCCTTGGCGGCATCCTCATCGGTGGGTGCGTTGGCCTTGACGGTGACCGTTTCGCCCTCAAAGGCGGTAGTAATCTGGCCGGTGGTGTCGTCGCCCACCTGCGCGGTGCCGTTCGCAACGGTAATGTTGTAGTAAGTCTCCCTCGGCTCAATGCGCAGGTAGCTGCTTCCTGCCGCTTCTGCAAGCGGATGAATGCGCGGGTCGATCAGCTTTGCATCCTCGGCTTCGCTGGTATAGTAGACGTATTTTTTGCCGTCTGCCTGTGTAAAGTCAACAGTGCCCACAGGGCCACCCTGTGCGTTGTTTTTCAGGATCACAGTACCGGAAGCGGTGATCTTGGTATTTTCGGAGACTGCTCTTTCGGCATCACTGATGGAAATGGTGACATCCTCGGCCTTGTTGATCGTCAGGTTTTGCGCCGCTCTACCGTCGGTACTCTCAATGGTCACGTCACCGTTGCTGGTGATATTTGCGCTGCGCGTCACAGCGCTGCTGTCCGCAGAAAGGATCACTTCGCTGGAATCATCAATGTTCAGGCTTCCGTTCACGGCCATGAATCCGCCGCTGCGGATATCCACCTTACCGGTGCAGTTGATCGTGCTGGTATCGTATCTGGCCATAATTGCAGCCAGTTCATTGCTGTTGACCTTCACATTACGTGCATTCTCCACAATCAACTTTGCAGCCACAGCAATCTGATCTTTACCATCCAGATTTATGTCTTTTTGAGGTGCATTGATTTTCAGAGACGAGCGCTTTATTGGGCTATTCGACTTCAACGTTTGGGTGGTCGGGTCGTAACTCAGCATACCATTTTCTAAAATGTCTTTATAGTTTTTGCTGGTAACGCGGGTTGGTGTAGTGAATTCAGCGCCCACTTCAAGGCCATAATCCTGTACAATTTCGTCAACCTGCTTGCCGTCCTTGTCCAGTTTGGTGATCGTGCCAAGCAGGATGCTGGTGTCAATTTTAGCTTCCTCTTGACCATTGCCGATATAAATGTCATCGTCATCTACAGTTTTCAGCGTAACATTGCCGCCGGTGATCTGGATGTTTTCGCCTTTGCCAGTCCATCGTCCGCCGCCGATTGCCGCAGCAGGGCCGTTTCCGCCGCCGGACTCTGCATATACAGTGCCGCCCTCAATGGTAATGTTCCTACCGTCACCTCGACTGCCGCCGCCAATACCAGCTGCTTCGCTGCCGGGTATCGCCGTTACATTACCATCACGAATCGTAATATTTTGACCCGCTGCGAGTTGACCTCCGCCAATGCCTGCACCCAAGACACCGCCCTTGGCGGTGATGGTGCCGCTTTCGATCACAATATTGCTGCAGCCTTTCTCGGAACCACTGCCAATGCCTGCACCCCAGTAACCGCCGTAAGCCTTCAGCTCACCGGAGCCGCTGATGGTCAGGGTCCCGTTGTCGTCGGCCTTTTCCACACCGGCGTGGTCCCAGCCGCTTTGCAGGGTATTCGTGCCGCTGATGATCAGCTCCACATCACCGCTGACCGAGACTGCCGCACCGGAAGCATCGATATTGACATTATGCAGCGTCACTTTTGCTGCCGTGGTGCCGCCTTCGATGGTCAGGGTGTTGGTCGTCTCGTCGTTGTTTGTGGTAACGACCAGATCAGATATCTGCCGTTTGATGTTCTTCTGTTCGGCATACTGTTGGCCGTTCTCAACGGAAACGATAATGCTGCCGTTGCGGAGATCCATCGTTGTGACAGACTCCGAGATATCATTCTGCATATCCAGCACGCTCACCGCGCTTTTGGCAGCGGTGCTCAGCTGCATCAGCGCATCGGTGCTCTCAGCCAGCGCCGGAGCGGAAAGGGTGAACATCATGCATCCGGCCAGCGCCGCCGATACTGCACGCCGGATAAGTTTGCCTTGTTTCATGGTATAACCTCCTTTTTTCCCCTCGCATTTTTACGGGGGGGGGTATATATTACAGTATCTTGATTATCCCACACTTTACCGGATTTTGGAAGCAAACCTGCGTGAATCGCCCTAAAAGCAGCGTGAAAAGCATGATTTGTGCCGGTTCTGTTGCAGTTGCCCGGCCCGCAGGCACAGCAAAGCCCCCGGCAGGTTTGCGCCTGCCGGGGGCTTTGTTGTGTTATGAAAGATCAATCCTTCTTCTCTGCTGTGCGGGCAAAGAAGTTGGCGAGGATCGCACCGGAAATGTTATGCCACACGGAGAACACAGCGCCGGGAATGGTAGCCAGCGGATACTGTGCAAAGTGTGCGGCGGCCAGACTGGTTGCAAGGCCGGAGTTCTGCATGCCCACCTCGATGGAGATCGCGCGGCACTTGGTGGAGTCCAGCTTGAGCAGCTTGCCCACGCCAAAGCCGGTGAGGTAGCCCAGCACATTGTGCAGGATGACCACCACAAGGATCAGCAGACCGCTGGTCATGATCTTGGCGCTGTTGGCGGAGACCACGGCGCAGATGATCAGCACGATGGCGGTAGTGGAGACCAGAGGCAGCACACGGACGGCTTCCTCGGTGAACTTATGGAAGAAGTGATTGACCACAAAGCCCAGTGCGATGGGCACCAGCACCACCTTGACGATGGACATGAACATGCTCATGGGGTTCACGTCAACACGCTGGCCAGCGTACAGCAGGGTGAGCAGCGGAGTGAGGAACGGAGCCAGCACGGTGGAAACAGCGGTCATGCCAACGGACAGTGCAACGTCGCCCTTGGAAAGGTAGGTCATCACGTTGGAAGAGGTGCCGCCGGGGCAGGTGCCAACCAGGATCACGCCAATGGCCAGCTCGGTGGGCAGGTGGAACACCTGCGTGAGCGCCCATGCCAGAAACGGCATGAGGGTGAACTGTGCAACGCAGCCGATAATCACGTCCTTCGGGCGGCTGAACACCACCTTGAAGTCCCCCGGCTTCAGGGTAAGGCCCATGCCGAACATCACGATGCCCAGCAGGTTATTGACCCACGCCGTCTTTACCACGCTGAACGGGCCGGGGAAGAACAGGGCACCCGCAGCCACCACAATAACGATGGCGGCCATGTACTTGCCCACAAAGTCGCTTACTTTTTCCAGTGTTTTCATAACTGTTTCTCCTTTTCCTTCTGACATGCTTTGGGACAAAAGCATCCGCAAAACAAAACGCCCTTGTCCCTTACGGTCTGTAAGAGACAAAGGCGTGTAATATCCTCTGCGGTACCACTCTTATTGCCAGCACAACGCTGACCACTCAGTGCACGTCCAACAACGCGCGGCCCGTGATAACGGGGGCCTGCCGTTCCTGCTTACTGGGGCGCACACCGTCCATTCAGCCGGAAAGCTCGGAGAGGATCTTCCCACGGATGCCCTGCACTGCCTTGCACCAACCGGCAGCTCTCTGCAGCATTCCTTCCGGGTACTTTTTCTCGTCATAGCCGTAATATTCTTGGTGACATGGAGTATACTCCCCTGCAAAGGCAAAGTCAATAGAATGAGGCCTTCTGATTTTTCATGCAGTTCATTTCAGGAGTGAAAGTGGTTCACGCAGCAAAGCCGCCCACCCACAACGGGCAGACGGCCTTGTCCTTCGGCATCAGGCTGCTGGCAAGGCCCACGCCAAGGCAGCCCGCCTTGCGGAACTCCGGGATGTTCTCCGGCGTTACGCCGCCAATGGCAACATAGTTTGTGTCGTCCTGGAATCCGATAATCTGGGGCAGGAGAAAAGCGACCTCTGAGCCGTTTTTTCCTGTCTGATACGCAAAAAAGATCCCGTTCACCCAGAAGTGGACGGGATCTTTTATTGCTTATGGGGCTTTACTGCAGCCGATCAGGCCTTGACGAAGGCAGCCGCTTCCTCAGCGCAGATATAGCCGCTGTCAATGCACAGGCCATAGCAGAAGCCGGGGATATCGTAGTAGGGGCTGTAGTACAGGCTGCCGCTGTCGGTGCCGGCAACGTACAGGCCGTCGATGGGCTGGTTGTCCAGATCCAGAGCGCGGCAGCAGTCGTCGGTGCGCACGCCGCCAAAGGTGCTCCATGCACTCGGCTCACACTGCACAGCGTAGAAGGGGCCTTCCTTGATGGGGCTGAGGTACCACTTGTTAGCACCAAACTGCTCGTCCACGCCCTTCTCGCAATACTCGTTGTACTTTGCAACGGTCTCAGCCAGATGGGTCAGGCCGAACTTCTCGCCCAGCTCTTCAATGGTGTCAGCCTTGACCAGCCAGCCTTCCTTCAGGCCCTCTTCAATATCGCTGGGCAGGTTGTCCAGAATGCGGTCCTTGAAGTAGTTGCCAATGAACCAGTTCTCGCTGGTAGCGCCCTTTGCAGTGGTGTACTCGTACAGGCCCTGCGTGGTCATGGCATCCACATAAGCCTGATCCACAATGCCGTACCAAGGGGCGTTCAGCAGGATCTGCTCGGAGCCGTAGCTCATGGGGTAATCGCACAGCAGGCCCTCGTTGATAAAGCGCTTGCCTTCGCCGTCCACCAGCAGGTTGCCGTACAGGCCGAACTTGAAGCAGTAGTTCTGGTCGTACTTATCCTGCTTTGCGGGGCGGCTGGCCTTGCTGTTGGTTCCGCCGTACTCGCAGGGGCAGTAGCCAAAGGTCTTGCACAGCACAGCGCCTGCGTCGTTTGCCATTACAATGCCGTCGCCGGTGCACAGGCTGTTGCCGCCTGCAGCTGCGTTCAGCTTGCGGGTGTGCAGGAACTTCTCCTGCAGGTCGCGGTTGCCAAGGAAGCCGCCGGATGCAATGATGACAGCGCCTGCATGGACGGTGATGGGGGTGCCGTCCTCTTTTTCAGCGGTAAAGCCGCAGATCTTGTCGTTCTCCACGATCAGGCTCTTGGCTGCGGTGTTGTAGATCACCTGCACGCCGTTGTCGTCCAGAGCCTTCTCCCACAGCTGCACACGCTCATCCAGAGCGTTGGTGATCAGGTGGAAGCCGCCCTTCTCATCCTTGAAGGGGGTCTCGAAGCGGAAGTTTGCTTCCTTCATCTCGTAGCCGATGCCCACCAGCTCTTCCACAGCGTCCTTGGAGGTCTCCAGGCAGCGCTTGATCAGGCTGGGGTTCGGGGTCCAGTGGGTGTAGTTCATGGCATGGTTGAACACTTCGTCCACAGTCAGGGTGGTGCCGCCCTCACGTGCGTGCAGCACGCTGGTGTCCACTGCAAAGGGGCCGGAGACCTTGATGCCGTTCACGCCTGCAACGCTGCCGGCCTTTTCCACGGTGAGCACCTTCATGCCCTTCTGGGCTGCCACGATGCTTGCCATAAAGCCTGCTGCGCCGCAGCCAATGACGGCCACATCCACATCGTATTCCTCAGCTGCGCCTGCGGTCTTTTCCACAGTCTTGGCCAGCCATGCCTGACGGTCGCCGCCTGCCTGCGCAACACAGTCTGCAATGGCTTCCTTGACAGCGCGGCTGGAATTGGTAGCACCGGTAATGCTGTCCACGCCGCCTGCCTGATTGTCCAGAATGGCGGGGATCAGCTCGTTCTCCACCTGACTGAACAGCGCGGGAGTCTCGTTCTGGCCCACGATCTTCACATCGGTCAGCGCAGTCTCAGAGAAGGTGCACTCCAGCTCAATGTCGGAGATATTGCCGTAAGCCTTGGCGGTGTAGGTGCCGGGCTTGAAGGTAAAGCCAGCCTCGGAAGCTGCGCTTGCAGCAGCAGAGGAAGCGGTGGAGGAAGCAGCAGTGCTGGAAGCAACAGAGCTTGCAGAGCTGCCGCAGCTGGTCAGCACACCGGCAGCAGCAGCGCCGACGGCACCGGCAGCAGCCTTTTTCAGGAAGTTGCGACGGGAAATGCGGTTTGCCATGATAAGGTTCTCCTTTACGTTTTCTTTCTTCTTCGTGTGTACGATGTTTTCCGGTCAGGCACCGCCGGGCCGGAACTTCGTTTGACATTTCACGAACAACACTTTACAGCATAAACCGGGTTTAAGGTCAAGCACCGTTACCGTTTTGAAACTTTGTTTGTCATTTAACAACAAGAAAGCCCCTGTGAGTTTGTGCAAACTCCACAAGGGCTTTTTGTGTCTATTGTGCTGTACCGCGTTTTTGGCTCAGATTACCGGCAGGATCACCGTCTCCATGTCCTTTCCGCAGCCATCCAGATTCAAAAAACCGGGCAGGATCATCATTTTTTCCCGCATATGGTAGCCGTGGGCAGTCATCCAGTCCAGAAGCAGGGCAAAGGTTTCCTTGCGCACGCTCTCCTCCCGCGTCAGGCTGCGGTGATACACGATGCATTTGCCCAGATTCATCCAGTGGACATGGGTGCGGTCATATGTTCCAAGCCGCCACTCCTCCGAAGCCGGGATGGCACAGACATAGCTGGGGTCCAGCTCCGGTTTTTCGGAGCTGAACTGCGCCGTCTCGATCACCCGCGCATAGCTGGAAATGGACAGCAGCTCCACAAAGCGGGAAATGGTCTCCCCTGCCTGCCCCGCCACGCTGAAGTCCCGCCCATTGGAAGCATAGACATATATTTTATCCGGCACATCCTGAACCGAAAAGTCTGAACCGGGTTCCATGTTCAGCAGGCCAATGGCCTCATCCAGCGCCTGCAGGCGGTATTCCAGCAGCTGCTTCTCGTGGGTCAGGGTGTAGCGCTGCCGCTTGAGAGATTGCTCAAACTGTTCGGTCTGCTGCTTTTCGTCCAGCATCCGCACCGCTTCCTCTATGCTGAAGCCATACTGCAGCAGGCAGCGGAAAGCGTTCACCCGGAATGCATCCTCCGGGCTGAACCAGCGGTAGCCGTTTTTCATCCGCTTCACCTTGAACAGGCCGATCTTTTCGTAATACCGGATCTTGCTCTGGGGCAGACCGGTCATGTTGGAAAATTCTCGGATATAATAGCCCTTTTCGTTTTCGCTCACCGTGCTTCCTCCTTACCCCGGAGCCGCACCGCCCGGCACCGGTTTCTTTGCGGTTTCTTTGCCAGTTCTATTGTAACATACTTTTTATAAAAAGCAAAAAGGCAGGCCCTTTCCCAGCGGAAAAAGCCTGCCTTTTCTATATTTATATCAGAACTGCTTACTTTGCAGCCAGATACTTGCCCAGCTCGCGGCCCAGCGTCAGGCACATACCAATGCTCACACCGGGGATCGGGGTGATATACTCGGGACCAAAGCGCATACCGCAGGTGTTGCCGGAAGCGTACAGGCCCTCGATGGGCTGATAATCCTCGTTCAGCACCTGCTGGTCATTGGTGGTCACAAAGCCGCCGGTGGTCACCAGTGCAAAGCCCAGACTCGGGGTGGTGACATGGGCGTAGAAGGGAGCCTTTGCAACTGCATTCAGGAAGTGCGGGTCCTTGGCAAAGTCGCTGTCGTAGCCCTCGGCGCAAACCTTATTGTACTGCTCCACAGTAGCGGAAAGGGCTGCAGGCTCCACACCGATGTACTCGGCCAGCTGTTCGATGGTGTCGGCGCAGTACCAGCCGTTGGCGCCCTCAGCACCAGCAGCCTTTGCGGCCTCAAAGTTGCCCTTCATGGCTTCCACCACAGCGGGCATGTCGTACTCGAATGCCTGATGGCCGGGGAAGCCGCGCAGGATCTGGGTCTCATAGGTGCTGTCGTAGATGGAGGTGATATTGCCGCGCTTTGCACGTGCCATGAAGAAGCCGTTGATCTCCGGGCCGGCAAAGGCTTCGTTCTGGAAGCGCTGGCCATTCTCGTCCACCCACAGGGGGCCGGGCAGATAGTCGGGCACGGCCATGGAGTCGAAGTTCATGGTGGAGATGTCGCCCTCCAGACGGCCGCCTGCCCACACACCCATCTGGATAGTGGAGCCGTCACGGCCAAAGGGAGCAAAGAAGTCCTCCTCCTTGGTGAACAGACGCTTGATGTCCGGCAGCAGATCGTCCATCATTTCCTTGTTGCCGCCAAAGCCGCCGCCTGCCAGCACAACGCCATTCTTAGCGTTGATCTTGAGGTAATTGCCGTCGCCGTCCTGTGCGATCACGCCGGTGACCTTTGCACCGTCCATTACCAGCTGCACACCCTTGGTGCCAAACAGAGCGGTGGCATTGTCAGAGAAATTCTCCTCCACATAATTGTAGTTGTCCCAGCTCAGGTCCTTCAGCTCCAGCTGACCGGCGGTGTTGTTGTTCTTCTCGCCGCTGGCGGGGTTCTCCCAGTAGTTTTCCCACCATTCCAGCGTGCCGGTGTAGTAGTGCATGCCGTTGTTCAGCTGGTGCACGGTGTACTCGTTATCCGGCCAGAACTGGATGCGGGTCTTGGCCAGCGTGTCCGGGTTGATCTTGTCCAGCCACCAGTCCACAGTGCTGCCGCTGTTCTTGGCAAACTTCATCACCAGTGCGGTGTTTGCCTTGCCGTGGGTCTGCATCATCCAGTTGTTCACAAACTCCACTTCGTCCACCTTGGGCACACCGTGGCTCAGCAGGTAGTCCGAGTTGATGTGGCCGATATCGTGGCCGACCGTCCACCAGCTCTCGCGGGGCATGGCTTCCAGCACCAGAACGTTCTTGCCCTCTTCAGCCAGCTCACGGTAGCAGCTCAGGCCGGCATAGCCCATACCGATGATGGCAACGTCAACATCGTAGGTCTTGGTGATCTCACTGTCCGGGATGGCTTCCGGGGCGGTGCGCCAGCTGGCAGCCTGCTCAGAAGCTTCCGGGGCAGACACTGCCGTGCCGCCCATGGCCTGTGTGATGCAGTCGTTCATACACTGCTTCACAGCATCGCTGGTAATGGTTGCACCGGACACGCCGTCGATGGTGCTGTTCTGGGCTTCCAGCAGCTGCTTGATCAGGTCATCCTTTGCGGCCTGACCAATGGAGTCGGTCTCACCGGACAGATCCAGCTGGATGTCGGTAATGGCTGTCTCGCTGAAGGTGGCGGTCATGGTGATATCGCTCATGCCCTTGGCCGTGGCAGTGTAGGTACCCGGGGTGTACTTTGCAGCGGCAGAAGATGCAGCCGTGCTGCCGGAAGCAGCATTGCAGGCAGCCAGTGCACCGGCGGTGATGCCGCTCATGGCAGCAGCAGAAGCCAGCTTCAGAAAGCTTTTGCGCGAGATCTTTTTCATCTTGGTGGTTCCTTTCGTTTTTCTCTTTCTTCTCAATGTGCGGGGTCGTGTGCCCCTTTCGATTGTTAATTCTATCACAATATCTCGCACTTGAAAAATATTGCTTTCTTCTTATAATTAGAAGTAAAAGTTATAAGCAATTTTTTAAGAGAAAAAGGAGCCGGTCATGACCCTGCAGCAGATGCGCTATTTTATTGCGGTGGCACAGAATTTGAGCTTTTCCAAAGCGGCACAGCAGCACTATGTTTCCCAAACGGCGGTCAGCCAGCAGATCAAGCTGCTAGAAGAAGAACTTGAAACCGAGCTGTTCCAGCGCACACGGCACTCGGTGGCGCTTACCAGTGCCGGGCAGGTATTCTACGAGTATGCGGTGCGCATCACCGACCTTGCGGAAGATGCCGCCCGCCGCACCCGCGCCGCTGCTGCCGAGTGCAGCACCCCGCTTGAGATCGGCATGATGAGCGGCATGGAAAATCTGCCCATTCTGGAAAAGCTGTTGCTGTTCAAGGAGCAGCACCCTGCCATTCCGCTGCACTTTCATCTGGTGGATTTTCCCACCCTGAAAAAACGCCTGCAGCAGAAAAAGCTGGACTTTGCCCTGCAGCTGGAGCTGGTCCCGCTGGAGGATACCCCCTCCCTGCTGCGTGCTCAAGTAGGCCAGCTGCGCCAGTACGTAGTGCTCAATCGCCAGAGCCACCTGTCCAGCTATGCGTCCCTGCACCGCAGCCAGCTTGCCAGCGAACAATATTATGTACCCGCCATGGACCGGGAGTTGTGGAACCAGTTTGCGCAAGTCCTCACCCGCCACGGCAGCGACCCGCAGAACATCAAATTTGCGTATTCCATGGAGGAGTTGATGCTGCAGCTGGCTTTCTACGGCGGCTATACCATCCTTGCCGAGCCGGTGCTGGCTCAGCTGCCCGCCAACAAAAACCTCTCTTTTATCCCGCTGGAAAACGATACCGTTCCCGCTTGGGCCGTGTGGAACCGCGAGAACATCTCGCCCGCCCTCCGGCTGCTTCTGCGTGAGCTGGATATTGACCCGTGACATGCTACAGAACGCATTGACGATCTTGCGCAAAAGCGCTGCACTTTTTTCAGAAATTCAGCAAGAAAGGTCTCTCCGGCGCTGCGTGGAGAAATGCAAAGGTCGATCACATGAATCAAAACGATCCTGTCCCGGACGATTTCACTCTTTCGCCGGCCCTTGTGGATGCACTGCCCGCACTGTTTTTTTGCCTGCAACATGGTACTGGTGGCAGGAATTTTGCTTTTATCATGAATATGCAGTGAGCCGGAAGCCTCTGATCTACAGAAGGCTTCCGGCTCATTTGCTATGGATTTTTTACGTAGATGCCATTCGAGTCCTTGATCGAAACAAAAAATTCCACGTCATACGACTTGGGATTTCCTGGTAGCCTATTCTGTTGCTCAAACACCCCACTGGGGTGTTTGTTGCTGTCGCAAACGCAAACTTCCGATAAACAAAAAACGCACCCGAACCCTTTTTCCCAAAGAATCGGGTTCGAGTACGAACT
>OGIY01000565.1_pt1 | contig 19427 bp, 18 predicted proteins | sample 1571931 | NCBI WGS metagenome assembly OGIY01 (sample SAMEA2582110, study PRJEB24529) | metagenome | biome: Human gut stool | place: China | collected 2011
TATAATGCATCATTCGCATCACAGAATGTTGCGAAAGTGATGATGAAGGAAAATGAATTGCCGTATTCCATGGCTTCTTTCAAGGAGATTATGGCAAGCACATACATCGCTAAATTAATTTTCAACAAGTGTCGGAGAATACCGAACCGAAAGTTAATTAGTCATACTATCAAAGAACTCTTTGGCTGGCAACGTAAAGCTGCTTAGCCATTATCTCAAATTTTAACGAACTATTGTCAAAAGAGTCCCATCATATTTCTCTGTAAGGGTATCCTTGGCCGACAATAAGCCCAAATACTGCAAATAGCCGTGATATCCCTTGCCATATTTGTTGAAGCCTGCAGACTTTCTGCAAGCCTGACCAATGATGACATCACGCATGGCTACTGCTGCCTGATCAGACTCATCAAACAGGATTAAGGTCTTCTTGTCACAGAAATCCCTGATACTGACACTTTCCGACAAAATAGGATCAATACCAAGCATCGCCTTATGAACGGTCATCAGAAATACCTTCCTGCTGGCGTAGTTAACCTGCGGATAGACTCTCTCCAATGAAGGAAAACGACTCAGTATAGTCTTCACACCCACTTTCTTCACTTCTCCAGTAATAAGCAAATGCTTCTTGTAGTTGGCAAAGAAATCCCTGACAGCATATCTCAGCCGGCTCTCTTCTGCCTGTATCTGCTCTAGCAGAGAAGCATTCTCAGAATCATCTTGTAGTATGGCCACCAAAGCATTCATGCACTTAGCCAACTTCTCAACCTGCGCCAATCTGTTTTCCAACACAGCCACAGAAACCTTCTTCTTGCGCTGCTGCTCAATCTGAAACCCCATTTCATCGAGCAATTCCTGAAGACTTCCGGACCTTACTGCCTTCAAGATAACCTCTGTGTTGTTCTCTATTACAAGTTTCTCACCCAGCTTAAGACCACCAGGCTGATTGATAAACTTCTCAATCTCGCGATTCATACCCTCTATGAGCTTGTTCTGAACACACAGAATGATGATGCGCTCAAAATGCTTGGGATAATATTCACAGGTGAGTTTACCAATAGTATATGACTTGCCACCACCCGTTGCCAAGTCACAGATGTAAAGCCCAGGATGAACATACTGCTTGAATATCTTCTCCACATGGGCACTTAATTCATGCTTTTTATCTTTCATACAAAATATTTTTAAATCGTCCACAAAATTACGAGCTTTCTGTGCAGTGTATCTGCACAGAAACAAAAAAAGCACAAAAAAAAGAAACAACACATATAAAACACCCACAAGTCTCTAGATTGTGGGTAGTACAAAGAAAAATACATGATCAAGTAGCCTTATCCCCAAAAAGCCCTAAGAAAATGTTCAGTTTCATGGTTGCAGTTGCTGCAGGTTTTATCTTCCTTATTACCAGGAAGATAGATGAAGTTTCTGCCGCAACCAAGCTTCAAAAGGATTTTTGCCATTCTATAAGAATTGGTTGCGCTAGGGTTACGCTTTAACCCTTTCATTTTCAGAACCTTTCTTTAAACCGCAACCTTAAACCCCATAGATATGATAGTAATGACAATAGTTTAAAAGGAAGAATATGCTGCTTGGAGATCTCTTCCCATGGGCCTTAATTCATTTATGAATCAATCATAATCACAATCGTTGTATTTAAAATCGCAAAAAAAAGAAATGCCCCGTATCAAACAAGCCATTTCTTTCCAGTTAGATGCCTCCCCAAAAAGCAGCACCCACCAACTACAGACAGCCAAGCAGCTATCTGTTCTTCAAACAAACTTTCCTGAGAGTCTTCGTTTTCCTCTTGATCTGATGATTCCTGTCGATGAGAAAAGAACTCTCGCAAGCCTCAATGAGCTTCAAAAACCTGCTGTAGCCATAGGATTTAGCCTTGAAGTCAGGTCTTCTTGCATGAAGCCTGCTAGCTACACACCCAAGCTCTGCCCAACCATCATTCTCAGCAACCTCCTTCACCACCAGCCTTAACAAAGCGAGCAGCTTCTTGCTGATACCGGCAGGATATTGCCCAGTATCCCTACTCAAAGACTCAGACTTCAGGGAACCACCAGAAGGCTCTGATACTTTCATGCTGTCCTCCTTACGATCCTCCATACCTTCCGCAACAATCTTACCCTCTCCATCCAAGAAAGAGAAAGAATCAGAGGAAGCTGTGGAAGAGACCACAAAACTGGCAGCCACAGAACTCACGCCATACGAGGTATCGGAAAACGATGGAACAAAAGGAGCCTGAGAAGATACCTTCTCCAAAAAGTCGGAAATTCCAGAAACCGTAGAAGAAGCATCCCCTCTCTCCTCAAAGAAAATATAATCATTGCAGGCCAAGACAAAACTCTCAAGAGCCTTCTTCTCTCCCATGCCAATCACTATCTTTCCGGATTCCCTGATGCGCATGACGAGCCTTGTGAAATCACTGTCACTTGATACGATGTAAAACACATCAATATCGTTCTGATACAGCAAATCCATCGCATCAATCACTAAGGCAAAATCCGTAGAGTTCTTGCCAGAGGTAAAAGAGTACTGTTGAATAGGAAGGAAGGCATGCTTTTGAAGCACAGCCTTCCATGCGGAAAGATTGGGCTTAGTCCAATCTGCGTATATACGCTTGACTGTAACCAAGCCACCCAGGTTGTTCTTAACTGCTGCCATCACCTGGTCAATGCGATGGTGAGAGACATTCTCAGCATCCACCAATAATGCAATCTTACGTTCTTGAACCATAACTTATAGTTTTTAATTCGTCTATCCACCTCTTGCCAGACTTCACGTTGAACAAGATGGCCAATCATATGCCAACCGCTAAAACAATGAATAAAATATTACGGAATCATGATATTTTATTCTTCAAACCAGGATGGTACCAGCTACGAGGAGGATTGTACAAACTGCCATCGTTAAGAAAATCGGAATCTTCACATCCTGAAGGTTCTTTGCCCGGTCAAGCACCAGGCAAGCCCCAACAAGTGCGGTGAATCCGGCTAAAATGAAGCAAATTTCACTCATTTCCGTTCCTACTTAAAACCTGACTATTTCGAATGATCATGCAGCCAAGCCTTCTGCCCATAGCTAAGATGGTCCCAGTTGGTTCTCTTCTTTCTTCCCTTGCCACCACCAAGCACAGCCTTTGTTGTGCCCTTAGCCAAGGCACCAACAAACAACATCATTAATAATGTCTCCATAATCTTGTAGTTTTACTTAGTTATACTAAATGTTCCAAAAGGAATCTCCTGTGCAGAAGCTACTGCCATATAGATGATTCCATACTCTCCTGGTTCAAGCTCTGAAGCCGGGATGGTGAGCAGATAACTCTGACTGCCATATTTGTGTCCAGAGAAGGAGAGGTATCCCTTTTTCTGTGCATCAGAGCTTCCGAGCACCGCAGGTTGAAGTGTCAGCCACTGTATTCTTCTGTCCTTCTTAGAAGCCTTGAATCGTACGATGCGGTAGATGCCCATCGGATCATAATCGTTCTTCTCAACCTTGATAAGTAATCGGATATCCTTTCCGTCCTTTTTGATAGAATGAGCAGACTTGCCTCCGGCAAAAGCAATATCCATTCCTTCCACTCCAGCCAAAGTGTTCACTGCATCTGCAGCAAGCCCCACGCCGGCAGCCGTACCCATCACTCTTACACCAGTCTCCAGTCCAGCCATGCTACCTGTGCTTAGACCCACCATGCCACCTGCAAAACCGAGGTCACTTACAGCACCTGCAATCTTGGAGAACTTAGAGAACTTGTTCTGGTGTTTTTCTACCTTGCCGTTTTCCTTTGGAAGAACGACGTATGTAGAATCGCTAGTGAGCATACAATAGCTACCAATGAACTCTGGCTCTGGAGCTACTACCCTCTGTGCATGCGCATTGATAAATAAAGCACACGCAATAATCAATAACGAAAACTTCTTCATTGCTTTTTCAATTTAATTGGTTTAATATCCTTTGAACGAACAAAGCCAATGGGTAGGAGCTCCAACTGTTATATATTAAGGCCTAAACACAGTTATCCCAAAGAGCCATGAGCGTTGAGTGCTGTTCTGCATCTCGGCGGCAAAGGTATGAATTTCTTCCTTAAGTTCCAAACAAAAATCACACTTTTTTTCGAGGCCAAAATTAACGTGATTTCTTTTTCTTTACAATTGGGAAAAATGCAAAATCCCTAAAAAGAAATATCGCGCGTACGCGCACGCGAGGATAATCCTTGACAAAATCGCAAGAACTTTAACTTCTGTTAAAGTTTAAAGTAAAAAACACCTCTTTTGCAGCATTAAAGTATTCATTTAGATACTTTTAACCTTGTTTATTTGTGTAATAGTATTCATTTGCATACCTTTGCGACCAAAAACAATATGAGACATTTCATCATCAATATCCAATGGAAAGATTCTGAATTCACCGGCTCTGTATGGCAAGACAGTGGAGTACCTGTAGTGAAAAACCTGAGTTCCCCAGACTTCAATGAGTTCATTGAACTGGCAGAAGGAAGTCTGGAGGTCTTGAACCCATTCTTCAGTGACCCAGATGGCGATTTTCCGGAATGGTATAAGAACGGGGAATATGACTTCACCTATCATTTTTCTGATATGGCTTCTCTTCTGAAAGCATACAGCCAGTATGTACCCCTGGCAACACTTGCCAAGGCGACACAGATTAATAAAGGACTCCTCTCCCACTATGCCAACCGGCTGAAACAGCCAAGAGACAAACAGAGTGAGCACATCATTCAAAAGCTCCATGAAATAGGAACCAGACTTTGTAACTGTACACTGGAGCAACAAGAGGTGCTGACCATCAAACCCACCACACCCCAAAAAGCATAACATAATCCATCCGTCATCATGATTAGAGAAAAACAGAATCAGTTGAGATACCTGGTCTTGGACAGATGCTTCGCAGATACAAGACACAAATACACCGCTATAGACCTTTCCAAGAAAGTAGGTGAAGCCATTTGGGGAGAACCTGGAGCCCAGGTAAACCCTCGTTTGGTTTTGGGAGATATCAAGTATATGAAAGAAGCTACCGCTTTTCAAGCACCTATCGAGGAATTCCCAACAAAGAACGGAAAAAGCTGGTATAGATACAGCAAAAAGAACTATAGCATATTCCATAACGCCCTGCCATTTGAAGCTATCAATACACTCTGTTCTTCATTAAGTTCACTCTACCTAACCCTGCAAAGGTTTCAGAATGAAAACTGTACACGTAGCTGTGAATTTCTCAACACGATTATCCCATATCTGGAAAATAGGCTGGGCATAAGTAAAGAGAATCCCTCCCTAACAGAGCAGAAGTTTAATCTTCAAGGGTTGAAACACCTGGCAAAGATAGTAGAATCCATTATTAGCTTCCAACCTCTCAAGATACACTACCATACCTTCAATGACCGTGAGTTCGACATTTTTTGCGACCCTTACCATGTAGGCCTGCATGATGACAAGTGGTATATGATGGCAAGGACTGAGCAATATTCCCAGATGGGATACTATGCCCTGGAGAGAATTGAATCACTTAAGCCTCTGGAGGATAAACCATACATCCTACAAACAGACTCGGATTTGGAGACATACATGAAGATATTTTTCAAGGATGCCAACTTTCTCTATCTATAAGAGATAGGCAAATGCTCATAGTTAAAGTACGAACCTAGAACTAGCTGTGCAATAAGTCCGCACACATCATGCAAAATATACTAGAAAAGGTAACCAAATAATGAAGATAAGAATCATAACCATAATCAAAATGAAATTTTAAAAGGCAGGTAGGTAACACATGTAACCTATCTGCCTTTATGATTTCAAGCTTTAATCATCGTCACTGGTATTGAACCTAAGCATATTCTTAGTCAAAACCTTCTGCTTACCATTCATGTAAGTTATGATGACCTTGCTAATACTCATATTGGTAGCATCACCACTTACAAAGTAATAGCTGCTGTCCCAGTCCCAACTACCACCATGCATATACCCCACGGGACCAGTGTCTTTGAAATAATCGCTTCCACATACATCATTCACATAATTTGTGACACCCAAGAAACAACAATATACTTGATAGTCCATATATATATATAAAAAACCATGAGTCCTTGAAACACGGAATATATCGGCATATTTTTTAATCAAAAATCAATAGATGTAATTTTTCTTAAATATTCACCTTAAATCAAGAAATTATTCGATAAATTGAATTTATTTCACTATATTTGCAGATAAAATTATAGTCGTATGGAAGATATAAACAGAATAAAGCTTGTACTAGTAGAAAAGAAACGTACAAACAAATGGCTTTCAGAACAGATGGGAGTTACACCTTCCACCGTTTCGAAGTGGTGTACCAACTCGTCACAACCAGATTTGAGCAGTCTATTAAAAATTGCAGACTTGCTTGAAGTGGATTTGAGAGAGTTAATTGTACGTGAATATAAATCTTATATATTATCGCAAGAGAATAACAAGTAAGTAATGTTAGTTAATGGTATCGAAATAGAAATTGAGCACAAGCCCATCAAAAATTTACATTTGGCCGTTTATCCGCCAAATGGGAGAGTTCATGTATCTGCTCCAAACGAGTATACAGAAGAACAAATAAAGCTCTTCCTTCTAAAAAAATGGGTATGGATAACCTTGAAACGAAAGGAAACCATGTCCTATACCATACAAGACGAAAGGGAGTATATTTCTGGAGAGGCACATTTTTTTAAAGGTGAACTTTATCGTCTGAAAGTAGTTAAGAACAAAGCTTGTACCCACCACGCAGAGAAAAGAGGGGATTATATTATTATATATGTGTCAGAATACACTTCCAAAGAAAATAGAGCCAACGTTTTATGGACTTGGTACAGAGAACAATTGACACCAATAATGGAACGGTTTATTGATAAATGGGAGCAAATTCTTGGGGTGAAAGCAACAACTTGGACCATTCAACAAATGCAATCTAGTTGGGGCAAGTGTCACAAAGAAAGTGGTAAAATCATGTTTAACCTCCAGTTAGCAAAGAAGCCGTTAAACTGTATTGAATATGTGGTAGCTCATGAACTCACTCACCTCATTGAGCAGAACCATACAGACAGGTTTCGACACATTCTTGGAACATACCTTCCGGGATGGCAAAAAATAAAAGAACAATTAAACGAATTTCCTCTATAAGAAATATGGCAAACTATCAAGAACAGAAAGAACGAGACTATCAAAATGCTCTCGTCAAGCGTTTCCAAGAAGAACTTGGATATACTTATCTTGGCAACTGGCAGTATGCTAAAGGTGCTAATGTTAACAATATGGGTGTAGCCAACTCACCGATATTGGATGAAGAAGTACGCTCTTTTCTGAAAGAACAAGGTCGTACAGAAATGCAGATAGAGGATGTTTTGGTAAAATTGAAAGATAAGGCTCGCCTTAGCGATTCCAAAATGAGTAGTCTCATACAGTGTAATACAGATATGTACGATATTCTGACAATGGGTATTAAGTCACAACCATCACCTGAAAAGAATCATGAAGACGTAATGCTTTTCGATTTTGACCATCCTCAAAGCAATCATTTTGCAATTGCAGAAGAAGTAAGTTATATAGATCCTCTTCTTGGCAAGCACAAGCGTCCTGATATCGTGGTTTATGTGAATGGTATTGCTCTTGCTGTTATAGAGTTGAAACGAAGTTTGGTCAATTATGAGGAAGGCATAAAACAGCATCTTAGCAACGAACGCGATTTTATACCATCATTCTTTACTACAATACAGTTCACCATCGCCTCAAACGATGGTGTGGAATTTCGTTACGGAACTATCGGCACTCCCCTTTCTTTTTGGTGTAAATGGAAAAGAGATACAAATAAAGTTGGTGATACTATTACAGAGAAAGAAGCATATCATCTGTTTTTCGACAAGGAAAACTTTATGTTCTTCTTTCATTATGGTGTACTGAATGATGGAGGTATTAAAAAAGTATTACGTCCTCACCAGATATATGCCATAAAAGCAGCTGCCAAAAGAATGCCCCAAAAAGAAAGTGGAGTAATTTGGCACTCGCAAGGCTCAGGTAAAAGTCTTACGATGGTAGCTTTAGCTTCCTATATACAGAAAAACTTTTCCAATCCTCGTGTTATAGTAATTACCGACCGAAAGGAACTTGACTTGCAACTTGCTGGTACTTTTGTAAAAGGAGGTAACAAAGTTCATCATGCAGAATCGTGCAGCGACCTTCTTGATACATTAAACAAGGGAGAAGAGTGGCTTATATGTTCATTGATTCACAAGTTTGGCACACACAACCATAAAGATGAAGCTGATAAGGATGAGTCTGGAACAAAAGTCAGCCTTGATGAGTATCTTAACGAATTACAAGCCATCATAGCAAAAAAATATGGCAATCAATTCAGTGTCAAAGGTGACAACATCTTCGTATTTGTTGATGAATGTCATCGAACCCAGAGTGGCCGTCTCCATGAAGCAATGCGTGCTATCATGGGAAAGGAAGTCATGCTCATTGGTTTTACTGGCACACCTCTACTGAAAAAAGATAAAGGGGACCCATACAATGCCATTAAGAGTATGTCTGAACGTACTTTCGGACCATATATTCACAAATACCTTCACAAACAAGCAGTTGAGGACAAGGTTATCCTTGATTTGCAATATGAATATCGTAATGTAGAGCAACAACTGACAAGCAAGGAGAAGGTCGATCAAAAGCTTGCCGCACTTACAGCAGGGCGTGAACTTACTCCAGAACAAAAGCAAAAGGTTGAAGAACGTTGGGCTACAATGGAACGTATCTATTCCACAAAAGAACGTATAGAACGTATTGGTTACAGCATTCTCGATGACTTGAATTATGGATTACTGAAACACGATTGGTGTAACGCCATGCTCATAGCAGGCTCTATTTTCCAAGCCTATCGTTATTATAAGTTTTTCTCAAGTAGCGATTTGAAAGGTAGATGTGCCGTTGTAACAAGCTATGACCCAATGGACAGTGATATAGCCAACAACTCTGCCGATAATAACAAGACTACAGAAGCAAAGTTCAAGTATGATTGGGCAAAGAAATCGTTTGAAGAAGCTGGAGTAAAGAATGCTGATGAATATGAGACGTGGGCAAAAAAGCTTTTCGTCAATTGTCCTGCCCAGATGAAACTTTTAATTGTAGTCAATAAGTTGCTTACAGGCTTTGATGCCCCTTGCGCTACAATTCTCTACATAGATAATGAGATAAAAGACCACACATTGTTCCAAGCAGTGTGTCGTGTTAATCGACTTGGCGAAGACATAAAAGATGAAAAAGGTAATGTCCTTGTCAAGACCCACAAAGAGTTTGGGCGTATCGTAGATTTCAAGAATCTTTTCAACAGCATAGAAAATGTTGTCACCAAGTTCAATGATGGTTCTGGCTTTGAAGGACTTGACGGTGTGGACATAGATGGACTTCTTGATAGTGCAGTGAATAAATGCAAGGAAAAACTTCTTGCTGCCAAAGAAGCATACGAGGGATTAAAGACTATTTGGGAGAATAAAAGCTTGAACGACTTGGAGGCTTTGTCTGAATATTATATCAAGGAATATGAAGGCGAAGAACCTGCGCAAGCTCGCCGTAACTTGATGTATAGCATTACAGGAAGTATGGTCACGGCATATAACAACATGTCGGACTATTTCTCTAAAACAGACTTTACGGCTGAACAAATAAACCATTTTGCCTCACTTTCTCGAGAAGCAGGAACAGTTATGCGAAAAGTCAAACAGAAATCTGGAGATGACTTTGACCCAAAATTGCTTGATCCTGACATGCGTCAACTTCTTGACCAACATATTAGGGCGGAAGATGCAGAAACATTTATATCATCATCGGCAGATTTTTCATTTCTTGATCTTATCGATGACACTACGGATATTGAAGAAGCAACAGAAAAAGCCATCCACGAAGCTGGAGGTAATGTTAATGGTGCAGCAGAGGTTATCGAAGGTAAGGCTCGCCGAGTAAACACAGACTGGAACAGCGGTGATGCAGAGGAATATAAACTTTTCAGTGACAAATTACAAGCGCTCCTTGAAGAACTAAAGGCTCGCAATGCCACGGCAAAAGAAACGATAGAAGCTCTAATAGAACATATAAAAGCTATTAAACATGGCAACGATGCACCATCCGACTTATCAAGCAAGCGTAGTAAAGCCCTATGGAACAATCGTGCCACATGGCATGCTCCAGAAGACAAGGATGAGACTATCAGCATTATCAAGAAAATAGATGAATTCATATACAAGAATGCTGGGCGTAATTGGCAAGACCCTGACAGTAACGCAAGTTGGGACTTGCGTGATGACTTACAGGTATTGTTCCCTGCAATGACAGAGCAGGACATTTATGAAATTTACCGTCTCGCTTCACAGAACTCATAAATAATATACAACAAATAATATGGCTATAAAAAAATCACAATTATACAGTGCACTTTGGGAGTCATGCAATGCTTTGCGTGGTTCTATGGATGCCAGTCAATACAAAGACTACGTTCTCATCGTTCTCTTCATCAAATATCTGTCAGACAAAGCTGGACAACCTGGCTTCCGTCTGAAAGTTCCAGAAGGTTGTTACTTCAAAGATTTTGTCGCACTCAAACAGAATGCCAAAATTGGAGAACTTATCAACCAAAAATTAGAGGCTATCAAGGAAATAAATGCCCGACAGATTGGCGATCTTGCACTTCCAAACTTCAATGACCCAAACAAGTTGGGCAGTGGCAAGACAATGGTCGATACCCTATCTCGATTGATTGCTGTTTTTGAAAATGACGCACTTGATTTCTCACGTAACCGTGCAGCTGACGATGATTTGTTGGGTGATGCTTACGAGTACTTAATGAAGAACTTTGCTGCAGAAAGCGGTAAAAGCAAAGGACAATTCTATACTCCTGCTGAGGTAAGCCGTGTTATGGCAAAGGTGCTACGTATCAATGAACTTGACCGTGCTGAACAAACCATCTACGACCCTACATGTGGTTCTGGTTCGCTCTTGCTTCGTGCTTTGGCAGAAGCAAGCAATCCTCGTGTATCCATTTGCGGACAGGAAAAGGATAGTAGCACGGCAGCATTGGCAAAACTCAATATGCTTCTTCATGGAGTAAGCAACGCTGAGATAAAGGTGGGAGATACTTTGGGTAATCCTCAGTTCACTCAATATGGTATGTTGAGTACCTTTGACGTTTGTGTAGCAAACCCTCCTTTTTCACAGAAGAATTGGCTTGCCTCAGACATGCTCCCAGACCAATATAATCGCTGGACAGACAACCTTTTACCACCAGCAAAATGCGGAGACTATGCTTTTTTACTGCATCTTATCAGTTCCATGAAAGCTGATGTAGGACGTGGTGCGTGCATTCTGCCTCATGGTGTTCTATTTCGTGGCAATTCTGAGTATGACATCCGCAAGGAGATAATAGAAAAGCATTACATCAAGGGTATAATCGGTTTACCTCCAAACATTTTCTTTGGTACAGGTATTCCTGCATCCATCATCATCATCGACAAGAAAGACAAAGACTGTCGTAAGGGAATCTTCTACATTGATGCTAAAGATGGATATACAAAAGATGGTGCGAAGAATCGTCTACGTGAGCAGGACATCAAACGCATCGTAGATGCATGGGATGCTCAGCAAGCTATACCACATTATTGCCGAATGGTAGAATGGAGCGAAATAAAGAAGAATGACTACAATTTGAACATCTCTTGTTACATACAGTCTATAGATACAGAAATCCAGCACGACATTGAAGCTCACCTGCATGGTGGACTTCCTGCTAACGATATAGAAAATATGGAAATCTTTTGGAAGGCTTGCCCAACTTTGAAGGATGAACTTTTCCATAGTGCCAACAATGGGTACTATTCTTTAATGCCGAAAAAAGAAGACATCAATGATGTCATAGACAACGATTCTTCCTTTAAAGCACAAGGAGAGGCTTTTGCAAAGGTATTAAATGGATGGAAAGAAGATGTTGAACCTAAGATGATGGCTATCAACCAAGGTGTCCATCCAAAAGACATGATTGCCAACTGGTCAGAAAGTCTCTTAGATAAAACTATGGGACATAGTGGACTTGTGGATGCTTACGACACCTATGATGTCCTACTAAATTACTGGACAGGCACCATGCAGGACGACTGCTATATGATTTCAAACGACGGTTGGACTTACCCAGAAGTGAAAGCCATCAAGGTTAAAGAAGTCAAGGAAAAGAAGAATAAAGGCATCGATAATGATAGCAAGAAGTCTAAAATTAAAGAGATACCTTGTATGTATGACGAGATTGTATGCGACCTTCTTCCTGTAAATATCGTACTTGATGAATATTTTTCAGACGAAAAGCATCATATTGATACCCTTAAGGCAAAACAAGAAGAAATTGAGTCCTTGATACAAGAAATAATAGAAGAGCATGAGGATGATTTCAATGGCTGTGACAAAGTTAATGAGATTAGAATAGCATACAAATCTGCAACTTGTAAGAAGCCTATAAAAGGGGAAAAGGAAATATTGTTGACTCTTGCAGAAATGCCAGGCAACAACCAGCAGGCCAAACTTGCAAAAAATGCTTTTATTGCGGAGCACCAAGATGTTTTTGAGGGATGGAAAAGATTTAACATAACAGACATCAAGAGAAGAATTGGCGAAATTGAGCACTATTGTCCACTTCTACCTGATACGCTTGCTGTATTTAAGGAGTATCTAGACAAAAATGACGAATTGATTTCACTGAAAGTTCAAATAAAAGAGCAGACAAAAACATTGACAAATAAGGTGGTTGAGAAATACGCCTCACTCACTGAGGATGAAATAAGAACACTTGTTGTTAATCGTAAGTGGCTCGCTACTGTCATTCGTGGTTGCATGGCATTGATGAAGTCTGTCACTCACCAAATTGGCACAGAAGTTGCTTCGCTTGTGGAACGGTATGAAAATACGCTACCAAAATTAACAAAAGAGGTAAGTGAGTATGAGAGTGAGGTAAATAGCTACCTTGCCGAAATGGGTTTTAAGCTTTAACGAAGAAAAAGTATGCTTAGTGAAAGTCAAAATATAGAATACAAAGAATCTTGGCGAGACGAATATCTAAAATGGATATGCGGTTTCGCCAATGCTCAAGGTGGTCGCATTTTTATCGGAGTGAACGATGAAAAGCAAGTGATAGGTCTGCCTGATGCCAAGAAACTGATGGAAGATATTCCAAACAAGATAGTAAACTACCTTGGCATTGTAGAAGATGTAAACCTACTTACAGAGGGAGGAAAAGAATATATCGAGATTGTGGTGACTCCAAGTAATGTGCCAATCGCCTATAAGGGAACATATCACTATCGTAGCGGTTCTACCAAACAAGAACTGAAAGGACTGGCTTTACAGCAGTTCATCATGCAGAAGATGGGACATTCTTGGGATGACATTCCTGTATATGGAGCTACTATTGATGACATAGACCGCAATGCCATCAATTATTTCTTGCATTGCAGCATCAAGGCTGGTCGTATGGATGAGGAAGAGGCTGATGCAAGCACCGAGGATGTACTGCGTAATTTGGGCTTGTTCACCAAAGAGGGAGAACTGAAGAATGCAGCCATTCTGCTTTTCGGAAAGCACGTGGGACAGTTCTTTCCGTCTGCCATTTTCAAGATAGGACGTTTTCATACCGATGAAAGTGACTTGATAGTACAAGATATGCTGGAGGGTAACATCATTCAGATGGCAAGTCGGGTAGTTGACACGCTTCGTACAAAATATCTACTATCCCCAATCCATTACGAAGGATTGCAGCGTGTGGAGCAATTGGAAATACCAGAGAAAGCTTTGCGTGAGTTGATATACAACTCACTAGCTCACAAAGACTACACGGGTCCAGCTATCCAGATGCGAGTATATGACCGCAGTATCGAATTGTGGAATTATGGTTTACTTCCTAAGGAGTTGACTCCAGCCGACTTGATGAAGAAGCATTCGTCTTTTCCCCGTAACCACAATATCGCAAACGTGTTCTACAAGGCTGGTTTTGTAGAAACATGGGGACGTGGTTTCAAGAAGATAAAGGAGGAATTTGAGCGTGTCAACTTGCCAATGCCAACAATTGAAGAAAATTGTGGCGGTGTGTTGGCTACCATTCAGCGGAAGACTATAGAGGATGTTATTGAGGAACGAAACAATAACTCCGACAATAATGTCGGTATAAATGTCGGCACAAACGCCCCTAATGTCGGTATAAATGTCGGTACAAACGTCCCTAATGTCGGTATAAATGTCGGTATAAATGCGCCGGAAGTTAAACTGTCAGACCGTCAACGGATTATCATATCCGTAATCAAAGCAAATCCGTTAGTTACTGCCAAGCAATTGTCGGAGACTTTGTCGGTGACATTAAGAACTATAGAACGAGATTTGTCTGTGATGCAAAAAGCCCATATCATCAGACATGAAGGTAGTAATAAAACTGGCGTGTGGGTAGTGCTTGAAAAGTCAAAAAATAAAGATTAAAAGGTATGAAAGAAACTAAATTCAAAAATACAGAGATAGGGTTGATTCCTGAGAATTGGGAAGTTAAGAAACTTGGGGCGGTTTTTGATATTGGTAATGGAAGAGATTACAAGCATCTAAATACCGGAAAAATTCCTGTTTATGGTACTGGTGGACTGATGACATATGTTAATGAATATTTGTATGATGGTGAAACAGTATGTATAGGACGCAAAGGAACTATAAATATGCCACAATATCATAATGGTAAGATATGGACAGTTGACACACTATTCTATACATATAATTTTCGAAAAACAGATGTAAAGTTCTTATACTACCTTACACAAAGAATTGACTGGAATTCATACAATACGGCAACTGGTGTACCGAGTTTAACATCTCAGAATATTTCAAACATATTGGTGTCATTTCCACCACTTCATGAGCAGCATCGCATCGCCTCTGCCCTTACAAGTATAGACAATTTGATTTCTTCTCTTGATAAACAGATTGAGAAAAAGAAGAATATCAAGCAAGGTGCTATGCAGCAGCTTCTAACTGGCAGAACTCGCCTCAAAGGGTTTAGTGAGCCGTGGGTAAAAAGAATTTTGGGAGATAATGCCATCATTCAACGTGGTGGTTCACCAAGGCCTATAGAAGCATACCTTACGACAAATCGGGATGGTATTAATTGGATAAAAATCGGTGATGTTCGTCCTAACGACAAGTTTATAAGACATACAGCAGAAAAAATAATTCAAGAGGGCGTATCTCACTCACGCCAAGTATACAAGGGAGATTTCATTCTGTCTAACTCCATGAGTTTTGGCAGACCATATATTCTCGACATAGATGGGTGCATACATGATGGATGGTTGGTTGTAAAGGACTATTCCGACACTTACAGCATGGACTTTCTTTACTACATTCTAAGTTCTAATGCTGTAATAGAACAATATATTGCCATGGCAGCAGGGAGCAGTGTCAAAAACTTGAATAAGGAGAAAGTGGCAAAAGTTACGCTTTATGCCCCACGATCTTTAACCGAGCAGCAAGCCATTGCCAATATCCTTATCAAGATGGATAACGAAATCACCGCTCTCGAATCAAAGAAAGCTAAATACGAGGCTATCAAGCAAGGCATGATGCAACAGTTGCTCACTGGCAAGATACGTTTAATCTCATAAAAGCAGAATATATGTCATTAGATAAGACTATCATCACAAAGAGGCTTACTTATATAAAATACCTCTATCAACAAGGAGTTGAACAATCAAAACTGCCTGAAGTCATAGCAGGCTTTGCACTTATGCAGTTTCATGACTGTATAGAAATGTTTCTTCTCCTTGTAGCTGAGAATTTGGGTAAAAAAGAATTCTCCAAATGGACTTTTATGCAATATTGGACAGAGATTGGCACTTTGACAATGCGTGACGCAATGAACACCATGAAGCAAAGAAGGGTAAACTTGAAGCATCATGGTTCATTTCCTTCGCATGATGATGTTGTGGAATGTCGTATCAACGTAGGAACATTCTTACGTGAAAATGTCCAAATTCAATTTGGCATAGATTTCGACACCATTTCATTAGTTGACTTGGTTTCATATGAATCAGTAAGAACTCCGCTGTCTATAGCCGTTCAGAATATGAAGAATGGGAAACTATATGATTCAATGGTGCAAACACGCATAGCTTTTGACAATTTGTTAGAGGATTATGAAGGAACTAAAATGCATTGTTATCACAGCATTTTGGAAATTGGCAAAAAACAAGGCAATAAATACAAGGATTTTGTTAAGAATGCATCTCTGAAAAATGCCAATAATAATATGGTGTGGTTCAAAGAAATTACCGAAACGACAAATGAATTAAGGGATGTAGCAAGAATCACAGCATTAGGCATTGATTTCAAAAAGTATGCTCTATTCAAAGCCGTTACTCCTTATAGCATCAAATTCATAGGAGAAGGATGCGATATAGAGAGTGAGACATCACTATCCAAGAGGATAAACATTACAGAAGATTTATGTAGCATCTGTGTAAATTTTGTGATAGAAAGTGCCGTGAAGTTACAAGAAACAGATTATGACTTGTCGGCATATTTTAAAGGAGAAATGTAATAATTATATTCAGAATGGCAAAAAGAAGACACAAACAGGAGAAGCAAGAGTCTCCTAAAACATACAACATCAAGATGCCAGTATATACAACATCTATGATTGAACAAGAAGATGGCCTGTTTGGTAAGGCTACCTATCAAGATATGATTTTCCTACTGAAGGAAAGATTAAAATCTTTCTCTTCTCCAATTTCAACGGATAATCGAAACAAGACCAAGAAGATGGTTATTAACAAAATTACACCGATAGACGTTGTTATAGGGGATGTTCCGTCCTTACTTTTACAGATAAATGCCTTCAATACTAATCTGTATGATGGATATTTTGAAGCTTCCGAGAAAATTGCCTTTTCCAAAGATAACAAAATAGGAAGCGACTCCAACTTTGTGTTATTTTATCCTCGCATCATTGGATTACATGAAGGAAATTATACCTGTTACTTCTTGATGTTAGCATATGAAGACCCAACTAAAGATGCAGGCGAGGTAAGTCGCCTTGCAAAGATTGTGGCAAACAAAATACTGAATGTTCCTGTACAAAATATCAAATTGGAAATGATTCTTAAAGAACTCAAATCCATTGGTGACATACCAGAATTAAGTATCAGATACTACAGTCTCACTGAGGCTGAGAATAACATTGATGTCAAGTATGCGAGCTATCTTGATAGTACCAAGCTAAAAAAAGAAGAATTCCGTAATTTCAAAAACATGCCATTCGAAACGATGAAACAGTTAATAACGGATACTTCCGAGGATGGAAATTATCAGAAAAAAGAGACCTTTATTCATCACGGAAAGCGTGAGTACAAAATTGCCAAGCAATTAATATCAGAAGCAGGCGAAGAATTGAAAGAAACTGCAGAGAAAATATTCAATGCTCAATCTGCTATCACTCAGCAAGAACTTGAAGAGAAAGTGCATAACATCGACTTCATGAAAGAGAAGATGGAAGCAATAATTTCAAACTACATAAGTGGATATGAGTAATATGGAAACGAACGAATTCTATTCAACGCTACTCAATGATGCCTGGACTGTATATATGACATTTTGTGGAATCTTAATTTCAATAATCACACTGCTTTATTCCGTGATTTTAGGAAAACGTTCCGAACTTGAAGTGTATGCTGAACAGGCAAAATTGGGACTTTCAGACCCACAGATGAGAAGACGACACCAAATAACGGTAAAAATCATCAAAAAAATGGTGTCTATAAACAGATGGGTGTTTGCCATCTTATGTGTATCTCTATTTAACTGCCTATTAAGTTGGCTCTCTTTTAGATTCTTGCCACAAGAATACAAACGTAGTGCATTGTATTTAATTGGTGTTTTATCTATATTTATCTTGATTATAACAATATGTCAAGTTCGCAAACTTTATATACAATACAAGCAAGATACAACAATTTAAGAAACGAAAAAAATAAAAATATTAACAGATGAACAGACTTGTAATCGTAGGAAATGGATTTGACATGGCACATGGTCTCAAAACCAGTTATATGGATTTCATCAACTGGTATTGGGATCAACGTGTCAATTCTTTCGTAGGCAACACGACCAAGATGTCGGAAGACATTCTTTGCAAATTGCATATCAAAAACAATGAAGACATTAGCTGTTGGAATGTTTTTGCATATCAAAAATCATTTTTTTTCAAGGATATAGTCCATAAGGAAAGATATACTGGAAGAGAAATAATCCAGCATATCAAGGATAATACTAAGTTGTTTTCTATAGAATGCTGCCCATTTTTTGAAACCATTCTGCAATCAATAGAAACTAAGGGATGGGTGGATATAGAGAATGACTATTATCAGACATTGAAAAATAATATAGACAGTCCTCGATGTGATTACAATATCATTGAATTGAATAAACAATTAGCCTTTCTTCAAGGTAAACTTGTAGAATATCTAAATACTATAGGAACAAGTGAATTTAAGAATGACCTTAATGACAAAATTGTTGAAATTTTTAATCCTGATGATTTTTCTACGGAAGGAAAGAAAAGAGCATGTAGAAGTATAGGACTGGAAAGTTATGAACTTAAAGAGTTACCAAACAACTCATATAAGCGACAGAAATTGCATCCAAGACATATTATGGTACTGAGTTTCAACTATACTGACACAGCACGAAAATATACCGCTCCTAACATCCTACATAATTATATTCATGGAGACTTGGAACATCCTGAAAATATAATATTCGGTTATGGTGACGAACTAGATAAAAGATATCAAGATATACTTGAAAAAAATAATAATGAGTTTCTTAGAAATGTTAAATCTGTCAAATATCTTGAAACCAGGCACTATCACGATTTGTTAGAGTTTCTGATGTCTGCTCCCTTTCAAGTTTTGATTATGGGGCATTCTTGTGGTAATTCAGATAGGACTTTACTCAACACCATATTTGAGCATGAAAATTGTGTTTCCATCAAACCCTTTTATCATAAATGGGATGATGGAAGAGACAACTATTTGGAACTTGTACAGAACATATATCGTAACTTCATCAACATGAAGTTATTCAGGGATAGAGTTGTGAATAAGGAACAATGTAAAACGATGTAATATACAATGAACCATAAAATGACCTCAGATAGTTTGGCGGCAAATTATGGCTGGCAGAGAAAATCCTGTCAAAAGAGTCAGAACAATAATTATAGGACCATGTTCTAAAATAGCTCTATTTTTTATACAATGAAAGTACGTATTTTCTATAAGTGATTGAGAATGAGATAAGTTTTTATCTCATAAAAAGAAGAGGTTACGA
>OGIY01000582.1_pt1 | contig 18781 bp, 13 predicted proteins | sample 1571931 | NCBI WGS metagenome assembly OGIY01 (sample SAMEA2582110, study PRJEB24529) | metagenome | biome: Human gut stool | place: China | collected 2011
AGTAACTGATAACCAGTAAACTTTCCTCATTCTTCTCTCAAACACTTTTTATATGCACTTTCATTGTCTAAAAATTACAGATTATAACCAAATTAATGACATATGCTATCAAATTACCAGCGCCATGAAGAAATATGGTGACATTTTGTAAATCTGTTACAAGATGATTTGTTCTTTTTATTTATTTTGCGTTATTTCTCGTTACAAAATGTGTACCTTTGCACTCGAAAAGTTAACAAAGAGTATTAATTAAAAAGGTAAGATTATGAAGAAGATTGTTTTTATGGTAATGATGGCAATGGCAGTTCTTTCAACCAACGCACAGAACGAGTACCCAACAGCCAAAGTAGAGAAGCACGATGTAGCTATCCTGGTTATCGACATGCAGAATGGCTTCGTCGATCCTAAGGGAAAGTTGTGTGTAGCTGGCGCAAAGGCTACGATACCGGCAATCAATAAGCTCATCGCATATGGCAGAAGCAAGAACTGGAAAGTAGTCTGGGTAACCCGTGACCACAGATCATCTGGTGTTGATGTCGATGCACCACGTATCCCCCTCTTTGTTGAAGGAAAAACGGGTTATTGCGTACCAGGAACCTGGGGTGGATCACTCGTAGATGGTCTCAAGCCGGAGAAAGAAGACATCATGTCACCCAAGTTCAGAAACTCAGCCTTCTTCAATACAAATCTTGATCTCATGTTAAGACGCATGGGTGTCAGGACAGTTGTCTTGGCCGGTACACAGTATCCAAACTGTGTCAGAGGTACAGCCAATGATGCCATGAGCTATGACTATGAAACTGTCGTTTGTACAGATGCCTGCTCGGCAAAGACTCCAGAAGTTGCTGCCGCCAACGTATTTGACATGAAAAATATGGGCATCAAATGTATTTCCTTGGATGAAGTAGAAAAAGAGTACAAGTAAATTCAAACAGGCAGGAAACATGAGAAAGCTATATATAAGTGCCCTACTGGCCATGTCTTCACTCTCATTGTTCGCCCAAAAGTCAACCTGGGCAGACAACATAAGGATATCAGGCTTTGCCATTGCCCAATACCAATGGACAAACCCCAAAGATAATGAAGCTAATACCTTCAATCTCAAAATGGCAAGACTGGCATTGGATGGCAAGGTCGCAGGAGATTTTTACTGGAAAACACAACTCCAGATAACAGGCAACACTTCTACCCTCGCCAGTTCACCACGCGTGGTAAATTTGTTCATTGAATGGCAAAAATACAAGACTTTCAATGTAAGAGTAGGTGAATTCCAGGTACCCTTTACATTTGAGAGTCCAATCCACCCTGTAGATGTAGGCTTCATGGATAATGGGCAGGCAGTTCTGAAATTCACGGGCTACAGTGATCGTTCAGGCATGCATTCAAGCAACGGTAGAGATATCGGTATCATGGCAGAAGGAGACTTCCTGGAGAATGAAAACGGCAGAAACCTTCTTCATTATGGTGTAAGCGTCGTAAACGGCCAGGGCATCAATCTCAAAGACGTAGATCAGAAAAAGAATGTGGTAGCCAGTTTCTGGGTGATGCCAATTGAGGGTATGCGTATTGGTGTTTCTGGCTGGGAAGGTAGCTACGCCCGAAAAGGCACCTGGACGGACGAAACTTCAGGCGAGCAGAAAAATGGAGTGAGAAGTCTCCCTCAGCACAGATATGCCATCAGTGGAGAATATGATTCTAATGGATGGACATTACGCTCAGAATACATCCACTCTACAGGAAAAGCCTTTGCAAAAACAATGACCAACACGAACGATGACTGTGCTTCGGACTGCAATTTGTCAGACAATGGCAACAAAGCAGACGGCTTCTATGCCTTAGGTATTGTGCCTGTGCTAAAGAACAAAGTGAGTCTAAAGGCTCGATATGACCTCTACAGAAATAATGGTGAATGGAATTCAGCCCAAACCTTCTACGAAGCAGGCGTCGATTACTATTTCACCAAAAATCTGAAATTCTCTGCAGAGTATGCCTTAGTCAATAACCGTACACTTAGCAAGCATAACTACAGCTTGATCAACACAGAACTTTCCATAAAATTTTAATCATATGGGGGATGCAGGAACAGAAAGCATCCCCCATAAATCTTATGTTGTTATTAGTCATAAGCTATCTAGTTCAATTAATGTTAGCGGATAATAGTATCCGTTTTCAGCCTGTAAAAGTACAAAAAATAAGATACTACGTCACAAATTACTCCATAATTTGCCACAAAAGTACAAATTTTCAGTGCATCCTATCTGCACAGTACTAAAAAAGCCACCAGTTTTACTGATGGCTCACCGATTTAAGAAACAAACTAATCAATTTACTATCCGTTGTATTCCAAACATTATGATTGTTCTAAATACTACAACTCCATCCTGTACCATACAAATGCCTGTTATGAACCAGGTACTGATGAAGCTATCAGAACTTCCTTGCCAGTTTCTCAGCCTCTACCGGCTTATTGGTAGTAATGAAATCAACATTCATTTCAATGAGCTTCTTGATTATATCATCATCATCAGAAGTCCATCCATTTACCTTCAAGCCCAATTCATGAGCTTCTTTAATCCACTCAGGATGCTTGAAAAGTATCTTATAACTATAATCAATACCTTGATAACCAAGTTTCTTCACTTCAGCTGGTGTATAATTGCCATTAACATAATAAATAACAGCATTAGAATCCAACTGACGAACCAATGCACAAGCTGCAGAACTGAAAGAGATATACTCCACCTGTTTGGTCAAGCCCATACGATTCACCATCTCCACCGTTTTGCGAGTAAGACGATCTTCGTCGCACTGTAAAGGTTGTCTTTTGATTTCAAGAATCAGTTTTATTGCAGGATGATTCTTCAACTCATTTAAATATTGCTCTAAGGTTGATACTTCTTCTCCATTTTTTAGAAGCTGTGTCTTCAAATCAGCATACTTTGAATCTGCAATGACCAAATCCTTGATCTTTGGGTCATGGTTGACAATGATAACGCTGTCAGCAGTGATATGCACATCACATTCAGAACCGTAAACCTTGGCATCAGCAGCCTTGCGCAAAGAAGCTATTGAGTTTTGGGCAGAGCCTTTCGTATCCCAATACCCACGATGTGCTACAATCTGAGTCTTAACCTTTGGATTTGAAATCAGAACAGTCTGCTCATATCTCTCTCCAAAACGATTGGTGAATACCACCGTAACACTCTTGGCATCAGAAGAAGGCAAGGCTCTGAACAGATGGCCGGTAACAGTAAGACCTTTCTTATGTCCTTTGCTCGCAGCATAGGCTTCATCTACATCTACAAACTTCTCCATCGCACCCATGGATTGTCCGTCCTGCAGCCATTCAACCTTGCAGCTAGGGTCCCAGTCCCAGACATTGGCCACTACATATTGAGGCTGACTCAACATACCGCCTTTACCGTAAACCCGCATCTGATAATCTATGCCATGACCTGTGGATTTATAATGCCATTTCAGCTGATTCCCATCCACATCCATCACCAGATAACCATTGGGTGCTCCACAGCGATTAACCTGACTCTTCCACCAGGCACCACAGGCGGCACCAATATTGTGTTCCAAAAGCTGATCATCCATGGCATTGTTCTGGAAATAATGAGTATGACCGGTCAACACATGTACCTGGTAATCCTTCAGGGCATCGGCCAACTCCTCTGCATTGCGAACATTGCCCTCACCCTCTATGCTATTCCAAACAGCCGCATGCATATTGAGGAAGACCAAAGAGCCCTTCGGTACAAAACTCAAATCACGCTTCAGCCAGTCTAAATCAGCATCCGTAATAGCCTCTATATACTTCTTGTGACCCACGTAATTGATATTCTTCAACGTAACTACGTGTACCTTACCTATGTTGTAGGAATAATTGACAGGTCCGAAGAAACGGTGATAATATTGCTCTCCATATACAGGTGTACCAAGTACCATGTTATGCAAATCCTGATAACGCTTGTCGAAATCATGATTGCCTATACATTGGAAGGTGGTCATTTTGATACCATCAAATGAGGCAGCATATTCACCATACAGATTCATACTGTCAAATACCAAATCTCCCAAGGTATTGGCCACCACCTCTCTCTCTCGGCTCAGGGTATCCACATAACTCTTCAAATCGCGGATAGATTCCTGCTTCCAACGCTTCATGTCATGCTCATTCTTTACCTGAGGATCAGAGATGGCAATATAATAAAACTTATCAGATAACTTTTTCCTCTTCGCCAAAATGAAATCATGTCGGCTGTGATCTTTTACAAGTTGATCCACGCGAACATAAAAGCCCTTAGCAAGGCTGTTCTGGCAGGGAAGCACATAGGATGAAGGAGTGGATATACTGACGAACTTGCAGACATTGGTATCAGTAGGCAAGGTCCATTCTCCAAGAGAATTGGTTTGCACAAAACTCCTGCCATTGTTTACAACCACACCAGCAATCCCCTTACCCTTGATGTCTTTCACCTTACCGGAAAAAACAAAAGAAGAAGTTTGTTGGGCAGCCATGCCCAATGGCATAACCCCAACAAACGCTAACAACATAATTTTACTCAGATTTTTATTCATCACGCAAAAAACTAAACATTTATCAATCTAATATGGTCAAAGAAAGCCAAAGCCTCTTCTGCAGTATTGGCATCACCGGCAGCATCCTCCAAGGCAGCCGTATCACTCTCCAGGCAGATAATGTTGGCACAATCCAGTACATGACTCATGATTCGGATTGCCTCCTCTTTGGTCATATGCTGCGACTTATAGCTCTTCTTTACATATTTGTTCACGCGCTCCACCGCCTTGAAGACAGCCGGCTTTCTAAATTCTGTTCCTGAAGAACTCAACCCCACCTCTACCTCATAGGTGTGGGTATAGTTACAGAGGAAAGTATTCCATTTCTTGGTAATCTCACCACCTAAGAAATGCTCTTCCTCAAAGGCAGGCTTGACATTGGGAATCTCACCACCATATACTTCGAGCGTAAACTCTTTCTTGTCCTGTGCAGCCATAGGGACAATTGTGCCCATCAGAAGCGCTGCAATTAAAAATAATCTTACTTTCATCTTTTTAAATCATTTCATTACCATTCAATTAACAACAGTTTTACAATTCCGGTCTCTTCTGCCAGATCAAACGGGTATTGAAATCATCACCACCCATCGATTCTACAGCCTCCAGATAATGTTCACGATTCATACGCTGCAAGATAGCAGGGTACTTGAAGCGATATGGCATGTGCAATGAAGCATCTACGCCCGGACCTTTCGGTACATCAGGATAGCCAGTACGGTTATACTCAAACCATTGCTGGAAATCAATGAAGAAGAGTGCGTAGAACTTCTGCTCCATGATGCGGCGAAGCGTTCCATCATATGCTGCCTCCTGGTTATCAAAATACCCATCAGGAACCTCAACTCCCCATTGCGTAATAGCTGCAGCAACGGCCTTTTCATAGAGCTGCTTGGCTTCATCAGAGATGAGACCACGCTGTGCCAACTCTGCCTTGATGAAAAGTACCTCTGCATAGGTGAGACACTGAATATCCTGTGGCGCAGTGGCCAGATTCGCCGCATTTGGAGAAGAGGCAGTGAATGTAGGCTCCACATCATAACCACTAGGCAAACCGATAAAGGAAGTAACCTTTTGACCGGTTTGAGGGTCCTTATTGGTAGCCTGTGTTGCAAACACTTCCAAGCGAGGATCCTTCCACGCCTGAAGACGATTGATGAAGAACGCAGAAAGTGACTTGTAGGCAGAAAGGTCTGATGGACGTGTCATTGGAGCTTCATCAGGAGCAATGCCTGAAATATGCACCTTGGCATTGTCATCATTCGATTCAAAAACCGGATAAGTAGCAGGATCTGCCAACATCTTCTTCAACTCTGCCTTTGCCAAATCACCCAATTCCTTGGAATCTATGACACGCAGCAAAGCGCGCAAACGCAAGGAGTTGGTAAACTTCTTCCATTTCAAGATGCCCTGCAAGTCGGAACCGCTGCTGCAATACATCTTGTCTCCATTGGTATTGAACTGCAAACCCTTTTTGAGATTATATCTGCTGTTCGCCACATCCAAGCTGTCGATGATAAACCTGTAGGCATCCGTCTGAGACTCAAACTTTGGATAGTAGAGCTGTTCCTCACCACGACATGATTCCTGTACAGGAATATCACCGAAGGCATCTGTCGTGTTCTCAAATATCCAGCATCTGAGGGTCAATGCAATTGCCTGATAGTTCGGATCTCCCACTTTCACGGCTTCGTCATAGATGGCCTTAGCATTGGTATTCAACTTGTAATAATTGGTCCAGACGCCATCACCTGCCGTATCACTGATGTTGAACCAGCCCACACCGCTGGTAGAGTTGGTTGTTACCAAACACTGCATCAACTGGAAAGTCCAGCTATTGTATCGGGTCCAAGTGTAAGTGCCCATACCATAAATGAGAGGATCCAAAAAACTTCCAGCATTGGCAGTGTTCATACGGGTTGGATCCACATTGGTATCGTCCATTGATTCGCATGCCGAGGTCATCAGCATGAAAGGAACGGTCATCAGTATCATTATATTTCTAAAAATCCTTTTCATCGATTCTTTCTTTTTTCTGTTCATTACATCTTATTCTTAACTAGAAATCAACCTTGAGATTAACACCCCAGGAACGGCTGGTAGGAAGAGTACCCACCTCTACACCTTGTACAAATGTATTGCCATTAAGTGAGGTTGTCTCCGGGTCATACATTGGATAACTGGTAATGCAAAGCAGATTGCGCCCATATATACCCACAGAAGCATTGGTGATGAAAGTATTCTTCAACCAGGACTTTGGCAACTGATAATCCAGACGAACCTCGCGAAGCTTGAGATAAGTGGTACTGAAAGTATTGGTTTCCACATTGCCAATGCGGTAATACTCCTTATAATATGACTCCAGGGTGACAAGTTTCTGATTCGGACTATAAGTACCATCTCCGTTATCAACCACACCCGGTGCTATGCAATACACACCAGCTACAGGAGTAATCTTCTGCTTTTCAAAGAGCTTCAGAACATCAGGGTCCGTAACATCCAGGTAGAGACTGGTTCCAGGCTTTCTACCATTCAAGGTCTCAGTCAGGTGACCCTGTTCGCACATCTTGTGATGTGACTGAGAATAGGTCTTACCTCCAACCTTTCCATCCCATTGCATGGAGAATGACCAGTTCTTGAATCGCAACGAGGTATTGAATGCACCCTCCCAATCTGGTAAGGCACATGCCACATATTCAATCTCAGAAGGACGAGCAGGCAAACCGGCAGAAGTGATAATCACCTCACCCTTATCATTACGCTTGAGCTTGTAGCCCCAGATATCTCCCGTGGTTCCACCTTTGGTACCGATGATACTTACATTGCCACTCACATAAGAACCGAGAATCTGACGCTCATCAGCAAATTCAGAAAGCGATTCTATCTTGTTCTTGTTGGTTGACCAGGTAGCGGTCATATCCCACTGCCAGTCTCTATTCCTAATAGGAGTACCACGAAGTACGATCTCCACACCTCTGTTGCTGACACATCCCGAGTTGATGGTACCCTTGGTGTATCCTGTAGTAGGATCAAAGGGAGCATTGAGAATCTGATTCTTGGTACGATTATAATAATAGGTCACATCCAATCCCAAACGGCTGCCAAAAGCCTTGAAATCCAATCCACCTTCCCAGTTGGTTGACATCTCTGGCTTGAAATCGGCATTGTAGAGTGTACCTGGCTTAACCAAAGAACCCGAAAAATCACTTGTTGTATAGTAAGGGGATGTCTTGTAAGGCTGAGTATCATTTCCCACTTGTGCCCAAGAAGCACGAACCTTCAGCAGATTCACCCACTTTGGCATTTTCATCATGCTATTCAGCACACCACTCAGACTCACAGAAGGATAGAAGAAAGAACGATTCTTGCGTGGCAAGGTGGATGACCAGTCATTGCGTCCTGTTATATCCAGGAACAACATCTCCTGATAAGCCAGATTGGCCATGAAATAAAGTGAGTTCACACGCTTCTTGCGAATAGTGGTACCAACCATTGGATTTGAAACGCCATTGGCCAAACTATATACGCCAGGCGTATTCAAGCCGGTAACGGAAGCCGACAACAAATCATAATATGACTGCATCATGTTACCACCTGCAGAGGCATTCACGTTGAACCCGTTCTCGAAACTGTTGTGGTAAGACAGGAGTACATCTGAGTTTACCTCGTAGTCAAAGATGTTCTGCTTCTTGAAGAAACCGGTAGGGAAAGACTTGTCATCCCATGGTCTGTGCTGCTCCTGCTGCTGGGCAGTAGCCTGTAAACCAGAACACAACTGCAGATCCAGGAAGCGATTGATGGTAAAATTGGCAGAAATATTACCATTGAAACTATGCTTCTTTGCAGGGTTGGTTGCCTCGTAAAGTAAAACATACGGATTAGGCAGATAACTGGAGAATGGACGTATCTGCTTGATGTTCTCCTTACCCTTGTACCACATTGGCTTAAACCAATCGAGGTTGAAGTTAGGATTCATGAATATCAGGAAATAGCTCAACGAGTTAGAGTTATAGGTAAGCTGAGGAGTATTCTCCACATCTCTGTAAGTATAACTCATACGTGCATTGATCTTCACACGCTTGGAAATCTGCTGTGATCCGGCGAAGGCAGCAGTCAAGCGCTGATAGCCAGAGTTAGGCAAAATCCATTCACTCTTACTATGAGTCAAAGAGATACGCATGTTGCCTGTACCGTTATTACCAGTCAAGGCCAGGGAGTTGGTCATCGTGTGACCCGTTTGGAACAATCCGGAGTGATTGTCTTTATAGGCTCTCCAAGGAGTGGCCACATCAGCACGACCTTCTTTCTCCGGGTCATATTGATAGAACATCTGGCCATCAAACTTCGCACCAAAAGCTGAGCTTGTACCACTGGTGCTAGCCAAACCATCATCACCTGCACCATAGGAGTAATAAGGTTGTCCAGCCCACTCTGTCCCCTTAGAACCGATGTTCTTGGCTACACCCTGTCCGAATTCATACTGATAATCAGGAAAGTGAGCAGCCTGTTCCCAGGAATTATTGAAATTATAACTGATACCTAATCCCTTCTTGGCTTTCTTACCCGACTTGGTGGTAACCATAATGACACCATTAGCAGCTCTTGAACCATAGAGAGCAGAGGCAGACGCTCCCTTCAATACCTGAATGCTTTCAATGTCATCCGGATTTAAATCAGAGAATCCATTACCAAAATCAATAGAACCTTCGGAGTTACCACCGGCACCATAAGAACCACCTGGATTGTTCATAGGACTAGAAAGTGGCACACCATCCACAACGATAAGTGCACCATTTCCATCCATATTCATAGAAACGTTACCACGAAGATTTATCTGGGTTGACGAAAGTGGACCACCAGCAGAAATGACATTCAAACCTGCCACCTGTCCCTGCAAAGCCTGAGACCAGTTGGTAGGCATCGTTGCCGTAATATCAGAACCGGATACAGTTTGGGTAGCATATCCGAGACTTTTCTCCTCACGCTTGATGCCCAAAGCGGTAACCACTACATTATTCAGTTCTATAGGATCGTCGCTGAACTTCGACTTCTGTATTTTTTTACCATTTACAGAACTTTTCTTTTCAATAGTCTTGCTGCTATCCTGTGCAGCTTGACCATACATGCTTCCTGCAGCACAGCATAATGTGAGCGCGAAGAAACAATGCTTCATACGTTGCTTTTTCATTTTCTACCTTTTTATAGAGAATTCATAACTAACAATTTCTGGTGCAAAGGTAGGGCTATGATATTACGTATTGAGGTCAATGAGGATACATTCTATTTACTTTTTTGTTTCCAAAGAATTACAAACAAAGCTAACTTCCACATATACAACTGATTGCAAAAATCTGGAGCAAACTAAAGACAACAGTTTGCAAAACACATCGATACCTTGAACTACCCACAAGCTAAAGACTTGTGAGTAGTTCAACGAGGCATGGGGTCGTAGCATAAACAAGATACGTCATGGCTTGAAAAAGATGGAACTTCCTGAGCCTAAAATCGAGAATCATAAAAGCTACTTAAATATTTCTTCTCCGAAGCGGGAAATTAATTTCTGTTTAAAATCGTTTGGGAAATTGCAATCCCTAAACGCATCTTTCTCAATGCTGACAACACCATCTGGAATAACAATACTCTTCAAAGATTCACAACCGATGAATGCCCCCTCTCCAATACGAGTTACACCATCAGGAATAACAACGCTACTCAAAGAAGTGCAACTCAGAAATGCACCCACAGCAATATGAGTTACACTATTAGAAATAACTAGGCTCTTCAATGATCTACAACCACTAAATGCATAATCCCCAATGCTGGTAACACTGTCAGGAATGACGAGACTCTCCAAAGATTCAGCCATATTAAATGCCCAATCCCCTATGCTAGTTAGACTCTTTGAAAGAACGAGACTATTCAAAGAAAAGCAATATTCAAACGCTCTATTTCCTATACAAGTCACACTTTCTGGAATAACAATACTCTTCAAAGATTCGCAACCATTAAATGCACCACTCCCAATGCTAGTTACGCCGTCAGGAATTACAAGACTCTTCAAGGATTTGCAACCACTAAATGCCATATTCTCAATACTGGTGACGCCGCCAGGAATGACAATACTCGTCAAAGATTCGCAAGTACAAAAAGCACCATCCCCTATACTGGTTACGCCATCAGGAATAACAAGACTCTTCAAAGATGAGCAATAACAAAATGCCAATGTATCTATGCTTGTCACACTGTCAGGAATAACAAGACTCTTCAAAGAATGGCAATGCTGGAATACACAAAATCCAATGCTAGTAATACCATTTGGAAGAACAATATTCTTCAATGATTCACAATGACTAAAAGCACCATCTCCTATACTGACAACACTATCTGGAATGACGAGGCTCGTCAAAGATTCGCAACCGGAAAATGCATCTCCCCCAATACTCGTAACATAATCCGGAATGACATATGATGTCATGTCTTTGTCTCTAAACGAGATAATTGTACTTTTGTCTTTGTTAAACAACACACCATCTTCAAAGATAAAATTCGGAGACAAACATTTCACTTCTCCATTCCACTTGCAAAAGAGATTACCTTTAATGCTGACAACACTTTCCGGAAGAACGAGATTCTTCAACGAACCACAATCGGCAAATGCACCATTTCCAATGCTAGTAACACCGTCTGGAATAACAAGACTGCTCAAAGAAGAACAACCCCAAAACAAACTATTTCTAATGCTAGTAACACTGTCAGGAAGAACAAGACTCGTCAAAGAAGAGCAACCCTCAAATGCACTCTCCCCAATGCTAGTAACACTATCAGGAATAATAATACTCTTCAATGATTCGCAATAACTAAATGCATCATTCCCAATAACAGCAACCCCATCAGGAATAACAACGCTACTCAACGAATCGCATTCACAAAATACCATGTTACAAATAATCTTTGTCCCCTCTTTTATGGCATAAGTACCCTTAAGCTTTTGTGGAACTTTCAATAGTTTTCTTCCATCTTTGCTGTATTTCACGCCAAATTCATCTGTAATGGCCTCATTTAACTCTGCTTTCGTTGCTTCTGTTGACATATCCTCTACTTTCAACTGACAAGCCCCCAGAGAATCACCAACCACCCAATCCATCAATAGTACCGGATATTTCTCCTCTTTACCTTGACTCAGAACCAGGAGTTCCTTCTCCAGAAACTTCACAGAACTACTGTTGGAAGACGCATCAGCACATCCTTTCTGAGCTTTCGTAAAACACTTGAGAGCATAACATTTCCCGGTAGTCTTGTCCTGCATCTTGAATACCACGGAAGAATCGTCACTGATGTGACAGGGTTCTCCTTGACCATCTAATACGACAGAAAGGTGAGACAACTTGTCAAGATTATTACCGGCATCTTGAATAGCCTTCATATATTCTAATAGGGTTGGATACTGCATAGCTTTTACAATTAATAATTCGTTTCATATAGCCGTATGAAAATACGACATGGCAAAAGTACACATTAAATTTCAAACCAACAAAAAAAAACAGCAAAAAACGGATTACTTTTTTCTGAAACTATCTTTTTAAAAAGGCCACCTTACCCTGTTCCCAGAATCAGGCAGCCCAATTTCACATCATAGCCCCCATTATGGTTTCACAAATATTCTATTTCCAAAACGGGAGATTAATTCCTGTTTAAGTTCGTTTGGGAAACAACAACCATAAAATGTTTCATCCCCAATGCTGGTAACACTGTCAGGAATGACAAGACTCTTCAAAGATTCGCAACCATAAAATGCCCAAGTCCCAATGCAGATTACACTAGATGGGATGACAATACTTGTCAAGGAATTGCATGCAAAAAAAGCACCTTCTCCAATACTGGTTACTCTATTTGGAATGACAATATCTGTCAAGGAGCTACAACCTTGAAATACACCCTTCCCTATACTGGTAATATTGTCCGGAATGACGAGGTTCTTCAAAGATTCGCAGCCCTCAAATGCCCCATCTCCTATACTGGCAACACTATTTGGAATGACGAGGCTCGTCAAAGATTCGCAATAACAAAATGCCCTTTCTCCAATACTCGTAACACTGTCAGGAATGGTATATGAAGTTGCTTTTATGTCTCTAAACGAGATAATTGTACTTTTGTCTCTATCAAACAAAACATTGTCTTCATAAATAAAGTATGGCGACAGGCATCTCAGTTTACCTGTCCAGCAGTAAAAAGGAACACCTTTAATGTTGACAACACTAGCTGGAATGACAAGACTCTTCAAAGATTTGCAACTGGCGAATGCATCTTCTCCAATACTGGTAACACCATCAGGTATGACGAGACTTTTCAAAGAATGGCAATCATTAAATACCCTATCCTCTATGCTAGTAACACTGTCGGGAATAACAAGACTTCCTAGAGAAGAGCAGCCCTCAAATACCCCTTCTCCAAGACGGGTTACACCATCAGGAATTTCGAGTTTTTTCAAATAATAACAGCCATTAAAAGCACCATTCCCAATACGAGTTACACTATCCGGAATAACAAGGCTACTCAAAGAACCGCAGCAAAGAAATGCCCTTTCACAAATAATCTTAACCCCCTCTTTTATAGAATAAGTACTATCAAGTTCGTAAGGAGCTTTCAATAGTTTTCTTCCATCTTTGCTATATTTCACACCAAATTCATCTGTGATAGCCTCGTTCAAATCTTCCTCCGTAACTTTTGTTGATAAGTCTTCTATAGGTTGAGACAGATTTGGGTTTTCGCCAACAAACAACCTAAAAGAACATGTAGAAAGCTCCTTTCTTGCCAAGGCGAGCATGAAAAGAGAGTAAAGTGTGCAGAAATCTTTATCACACATCAACCCCTGCAAGGCTGATATGACCTTACTATTTGATGGAGTGCGATAATCTTTTTCTGAGAAGAGAAGCCTGTCTGATGCACCATAGGTATCTAACAAAGTAAAATTCATGGATATAGCTTTCAAAGACAAGGCGATGCTTGCCAATGAAAAATCATCTATTGTTTCATCGAAATCAACCACAGTGCGCAAAGGATGGCAAAAATCTTTACTACCTACAGATGGAGATTCCCAACCTTTCATAGTAGAAACAAACATTCCATCATAATCCACCAATGTTAGAAAACCATTAGGACGGACTATGATATTGTCTGGAGCAATGTCCCCATGAGCAAAAGATTGAGAGCGGAGCCAAGCTGCCATTACGCCAAAACGATAACAAAGCATCGACATGACAGATTGATTTTGATAGTTTGCAGCAACAAAAGCTCCCAGAGTATGTCCATCGACCCAATCCATCAACAGTACAGGAAATCTCTCCAATTTGTCTTGCCTACAAACCAAGAGTTCCTTTTCCAAATACTTAACAGAAACAACATATTGAGACTCTACAACTTCCAGTTCCTCAGCTATCAAGCAATACGCATCAGCACGTCTTTTCTGAGCTTTCGTAAAACACTTGAGAGCATAACATTTACCGGTAGTCTTGTCCTGCATCTTAAACACCACGGAAAAATCACCGCTGATATGATAGGGTTCTCCGTGACCATCTAATACGACAGAAAGGTGAGACAACTTGTCAAGATTATTACCGGCATCTTGAATAGCCTTCATATATTCTAATAGGGTTGGATACTGCATAGCTTTTACAATTAATAATTCGTTTCATATAGCCGTATGAATATACTGCATGGCAAAAGAACACATTAAATTTCAAACCAACAAAAGAAACAGCAGAAAACTTATAGAATAGTGCCCCAAAACAAGTTTTTTGCTGATTTCCATAACTCTTTTGCCTAACAACGGGTACTATGCTAAAAGCCACATTGTGCAAGCAATGAATTTAAAACAAGATGATTCTAGGCTCCCAAAAACCTCCTAAACTACCTTAAAGTGCAGGAAAAAGTTAAATAATCGCTGCTACGCAAATAGATTGCGGAGTTATTTACTATCTTTGCAACAGAATTTAAAATGAATAGCTTATGCCAGCAAACAAGAATGCCCTGATAAGGTACAAGACAATAGATAATTGCCTGAGAAACAAGTATCGCCGATGGACCATCGACAACCTGGTGGATGCTTGCAGCGATGCTCTCTATGACATGGAAGGCATCACGAAAGGTGTGTCTTTGAGAACCGTACAGGCAGACCTGCAGATCATGCGTAGTGACAAGCTGGGCTACAATGCCCCTATAGAGGTGTATGATGGCAAATACTACCGCTATGCAGACCCCAACTATTCCATCTTCGACATGCCTCTGTCTGAAAACGACTATGAGATCATGAAAGAAGCCGTAGAAATGCTCAAACAGCTGGAGGACTTTGACCACTTCTCGGAAATGGCAGACGTGGTGGGAAGACTGCAAGACAAACTGTCTATCAGCAAAAGCAACAGAAAGCCCATCATCCACTTTGACTCGATGCCGAACCTCAAAGGCTTGGAACTCCTGAACCCTCTCTACAATTACATCGCCAACAAGCAGACGCTTAGAATCATGTATCAGTCATTCAACGCAAAGGAGGCAAACGAATACATCCTCTACCCTTATCTGCTGAAGGAATACAGAAACAGATGGTTCCTTTTCGGCTCAGTGAAGAAAGACCTGGTCCTATATAACTTGGCCCTTGACAGAATGTTATCCATTGAACCAATCGAAGAGCCATTCCGTGAGAATCCCAAGTTCGATAGCGAGAAGTTCTTTGACGATGTCATAGGTGTGAGCAAGAATATCGACAACAAGCCTCGCACCATCAAGTTCTGGGCATCCGTGGAACAAAGCAAGTATATCCAGACCAAGCCCCTCCATCATAGCCAGGAGCTGATCAGACAGAATGAGGACGGCAGCTGCATCTTCAAGATCTCCGTGGTCATCAACTTCGAACTCTACTCCGTCCTCATGAGCTATGGCCCAGGAGTAAGAGTCATCTCTCCCCGATGTGCCGTGAGCTATATGACAGACAAGACAAAGGAAATGGCAAACATCTATGAAGAGCCTTTCTATTTCGAAGAAGGCGACAATTGAAGACAACAATTAAAAAGAAGAAAGAAATGAAAGAACAGAACAATAATCAACCAGAGCAGTACGCTATCCAGGAAAGAATCAGCAAACACCTTCGGGAAATCGAGGAGCAACACCGCATCAAGATACTGTATGCCGTAGAATCCGGCAGCAGGGCATGGGGCTTCTCATCTCCTGACAGCGATTGGGATGTACGCTTCATCTATGTCCATGAACCAGAGTGGTACTTCCATATCGAAGAGCAAAAGGATACCATCGAGCAGATGTTCCCTGATGAAACAGACATGTCCGGCTGGGATCTGAAGAAAGCCCTGCGCCTCTTCAAAAGTTCCAACCCTTCACTTTTTGAATGGCTCCACTCTCCTATCATCTACCAAATGGACGAAACGTTCATCAACGAGATCCGCCAAATGGAAGGCCAATATTTCAACAAGGAGAAAGCCATGTTCCACTACAACCACATCTACAAGAAGCATAATGACAGATACATCAAGGACTATGGACTGCCATTGAAGAGATTCCTCTACTACCTCAGAGGTATCCTTGTTTGTAAATGGTTATCTGACAAAGGCACCATCCCTCCTGTAAGATTCACAGAACTGGTGAATGCAACTGTAGAGGATACTGACATGAAAGCAAAGATCGCTCACCTGCTGGAACTCAAAAAGAGAAGCAACGAACATAACCTGGAACCAGTAGATGGTCAGCTCTTTACCTGGGCAGAGAAATGGGCAATGTTCTACGATCAAAAGGTAGAACACATCCACCCGGAGAAAAAGACAATGCCCGATGAGAAGCTCAACAGGCTAATGTACGATACGGTCAAGAGAATGGCCACTCAATACCCCAATTCACCATCTCAACACCTCCAAAAAATATCAAAATAAATAAAAAATATAAACAAAATCGCATAAGAAAAGGCTCAAGCCCACATCCCTGCAGGTAAACAGAAATGTGGTTTTGAGCCTTTCTGTTCACCTGAAATCTTAAGCCAAAAGTGGTAATTCTATCAATTTTTGTTCATAGAGAGTGCAATTATTCATGCTGGAAATCCTATATACATGCCATTGAACCAAACTCATATATTGAACAAATCCCCGAATATTACCATATGTATTATATTTACCAAGATTAAGTGCCTGATGCTTTTGGAAATCTCAGCCAATGTGCAGGGTATCAAGAAGGCATTGATTGCTAAAGATTTCATAGATATGGATGGAGATACCGTATCTTTCAACGACCCGTTCTTCAAACTGTGGATCAGAAGAAACATTGAGCAGCTTTGATGGAATAAGAATATATAAGGCATTTTTTATAAGAAGGTGTGCCATAAGACCTTGGCACACCTTCTTTAAATGAACCGTCATTTTCCCAATTTCAAAATAATATTCTTAGCCTCCAGCATTTTAGATTTTAAAAAATCAGCTAATAAAGATGATTGGTTCTGATGCGGAACCATCGCACTTAACGTTTCACTACACCATAACCACCATTTTTCACCATTTGGCCCCCACAGCCATTTTGCTGCAACAAAAGAATAATCATTTGGAAAACATTTTTCTTCGTAAAGGGAACTGCAATCATCTGTCCATCCGATTTCATCCTTTATCGAGTCAGGAGTTTGAGCCCCTTTAAGAGCTATCAATCCATAGGCATGACCACGCTTTTGAGCATTATCACCACCAACATAAAAATAAATACTTTCATTTTGAGGTAATTTAAACAAGGCATAGCCTCCCCAGCCTTCATACAGATAAGTTCTCTTATCTCCCACAGGGACAATTTCGTATCCCATATCCAAAGCCATTTTTTCTATTTCAGCCACAAATCCCAACCGAATTCTATTTTCTATAGACGTCTGATTATTAATAATCATCACATACTCATCTACATGCTCAGGACTTGCCACTAACTCTACAAGTTTATTGTCTTCTAACGTTCCCATACTTTGATTCGTTAATTGTTTGATTAAATTAATATATTGTCTAATTGTTTCCCTAACCAAAGGACGATCGAAAGATATCCTAGCACACTCCTCAAGCCATTTGGAAATTTCATTCTTGTAGGAGATACACTGGTAAGGACATCCTTGAGCAGAATCATCACACGCCTCTTTCCCATCTAAAGTAAGATACAATAATCTGTAGCCATGAGGGTAGTTATCCCTAGCAAAATTTGTATATCTCAGAAGTTGTGCTGGTTGATCCTGAGCATAAATCTTATTTTCGATAATGATGGCATGATTGCCATCCTCCATAATGATATCTATGCGCCCTCCTTCGGTATCAGTAGTAGTTCCAATGGAAAGTTCTACAGATACCCTGCCATCAACTATATAATTCTCAGGAAGCCCTAAGATAGCAAGAAACGCTTTCTGAAAGGCATTTCTAACTCCACTCATGCCATTGGGTCTGAGAAGTTCTGCTAAAAGAGCAGAATGCAGCCTTACTTCTTTGGACTCTAAGCCTAAAATATTAAACACATTGAACAATTCTCCATGGGAATATCGCTCTTTAGTTCGCTCATTTTGAGCTACCACTAATTTACCTATCTCGTTTAATAGCTTTTCTACATTGTTATTCATGACTCAATTATATTGAAAGAACATACAAAAAAAGAAATTTAAAAATAAAACGGGGCATGAAGCCCCGCACTGAGGTTAGAGTCTCAGAGCTCAAAAATGAACATAACGGTAGGAATCGAACCTACGATATGCGCTCTGAAGACCGCTCGGCTACCTGCTGCCATCATCGTAATTTTCATCTCTGCACAAAGGTAAAACTATTTTCTGAATCACCAAACCAAAAACAGAAAAAAAATCACTTATGGATGCAAAAATATGGGAAACTATACAAAAAGGCCCCAAAATGCATCATAAGGGAGACTAAAGTAATGTACCTACAGATGAGAACATGATTACCCGTCACTTCGTCACCAAAACCAAGTCATTCAGTGGATTCATTTCCATCCCTATAAGCCAGTATGACAAGCAGAAGTCTCTGCTCATCACCAGCCTGTATCATTTGAAAAAGCTCCACCTGGGCAGAATCCATAAATGACTGCCCTATAGCCATGAGCTGACTAAGTTCATCCATCAATAGCGGGTGCTTCACAGAAGATACAATCTGAAAAGACACCCTATCATATAGGGCCCAAT
>OGIY01000587.1_pt1 | contig 18564 bp, 14 predicted proteins | sample 1571931 | NCBI WGS metagenome assembly OGIY01 (sample SAMEA2582110, study PRJEB24529) | metagenome | biome: Human gut stool | place: China | collected 2011
TATTAATCATGGGTAGAGCGCAAATTAAAAAGAAAAGTACGTTCATAGATATGACTGCTATGAGTGACGTGACCGTATTGTTGCTGACTTTCTTTATGTTGACTTCAACATTTGTGAAGAAAGAACCGGTGCAGGTCAACACTCCGGCTTCCGTATCGGAAATTAAGATTCCGGAGACAAATGTGCTTCAGATTCTGGTAGATCCGGATGGGAAAATATTTATGAGCCTCGACAAACAGCAGGATATGCAGGCTGTTTTGGAGAGCATGGGTGATGAGTATGGTATTAAGTTTACTCCTGAGCAGGAGAAGCGGTTTGTTCTGTCTTCTACTTTCGGAGTACCTATTAGAAGTATGCAGAAATTCCTGGATCTTCCCGAAGAACAACGAGACAAGATTCTGAAGAATGAGGGAATTCCATGCGATAGCGTCGATAACCAGTTCAAGTCATGGGTACGTAACGCACGTGCTGCCAACGCTGACCTGCGAATTGCTATCAAAGCTGATGCTTCAACTCCATACTCGGTGATAAAGAACGTTATGAACTCACTTCAGGACTTGAGGGAGAATCGGTATAATCTGATTACTTCGCTCAAAGTGGAATCTGAAGATTAAAAGGGAGGAAAAACAATGAGTGCTGAAGTACAAGAGAGCGGCGGAAAAAATGGAAAGAGCAAGCAGAAGAAATTTGCTGTACGGGTAGACTTTACTCCGATGGTGGACATGAATATGTTGCTGATTACTTTCTTTATGCTTTGTACCACGTTGAGCAAACCTCAGACGATGGAGATAAGCATGCCGAGTAACGATAAGAATATAACTGAAGAACAGAAGAGTATGGTAAAGGCTTCGCAGGCAATCACATTGCTGCTGGGGCCGGACAATAAGCTCTATTATTATGAGGGAGAACCTAACTATAAGGATTATACCTCATTGAAGGAGACTACTTATGGCCCGGATGGGTTGCGTAGCATACTTCTTCAAAAGAATGCAACTGCTGTCAATAAAGTGAGAGCTTTGAAACAGCAGAAACTTGATCTTAAGATATCGGATGAAGAATATAAGAAACAGGTTTCCGAAATAAAGAGTGGAAAAGATACGCCGACTGTGATTATCAAGGCGACGGACGATGCTTCTTATATGAATCTGATTGATGCACTGGACGAAATGCAGATATGTAATATTGGTAAATATGTGATAACGGACATTGCCGAAGCGGATCGATTCTTGATTAAGAATTTTGATTCTAAGGGAGAGCTGTCACAGAATATAGCCGATAAATGATGTAACACCTAAAAAAGAAAAGTAAAATGGCAAAATTAGATTTAGCTTCTTCGGAATGGTGTCAACTGATTTTTGAAGGCAAGAATCAAGCGTACGGCGCATATAGAATGCGTGCCAATTCACCCAGACGGCATACTATTGCAATGCTGATTGTGGTGGCGATAGCAATCGTTGGATTTACTATCCCTACGCTGCTTAAGTTGGCAACCCCGGAGCAAAAGGAAGTAATGACAGAGGTAACAACTTTGTCGAAATTGGCAGAACCGGAAATCAAACAGGAAGAGATGAAACGGGTAGAACCGGTTGCACCTCCCCCTCCTGCATTGAAGAGTTCTATTAAGTTTACTGCCCCTGTCATCAAGAAAGATGAAGAGGTGCACGAAGACGATGAGATCAAGAGTCAGGAAGAATTGACTTCTACCAAAGTGGCAATCTCCATTGCCGACGTAAAAGGTAATGACGAAGCCAACGGAGCCGATATTGCTGACCTGAAGCAAGTGGTGACACAGGCTGCAGAACCGGAAAAAGTATTTGATATGGTAGAGCAGATGCCGACCTTCCCCGGTGGACAGCAGGAACTGATGTCATACCTTGGAAAAAATATCAAGTATCCGACAATTGCACAGGAGAATGGAACACAAGGTCGCGTTATTATACAGTTTGTTGTGGAACGTGATGGTTCTATCACTGATGTGCGTGTGGCTCGTGGTGTAGACCCTTATTTGGATAAGGAAGCTGTGCGTGTGGTAAAAAGCATGCCGAAATGGCTCCCTGGTAAACAGAATGGAAAAGCGGTACGTGTGAAGTTCACCGTTCCGGTAATGTTTAGATTACAATAAAAGATGATGAAGAGACAATTTAGGCTGATAGGACTCGTAGCGTTGGTGGTGTTGAGTGCTTGTAACTCAAAATCGAAAGGGCCGACGGATACTTATTCTTCCGGTGTGGTATCTATCGCAGCGGATGAGAGTTTCGAACCTATCATACAAGAAGAGATAGAGGTGTTTGAAACCCTTTCCCCTTTGGCCGGGATTGTTCCTCGCTACACAACTGAAGTGGAAGCGATAAATTTACTTCTGAAAGACAGTGTCCGGTTGGCTATTACAACCCGGACACTGACCGAGGAAGAAATGAATTCGTTTCACAGCCGGAAGTTCTATCCTCGGGAGATGAAGCTGGCTACGGACGGGCTGGCATTGATTGTGAACCGTGCGAATCCGGATTCTTTGATAAGTGTGCGTAATTTTCGCCGTATCCTGACAGGAAAAGTGAAAGAGTGGAAAGCGGTGAACCCTAATTCCCGTTTGAAGGATATTCAGGTGGTGTTTGATAATAAAAACTCTAGCACCGTGCGTTTTGCAATAGATTCTGTTTGTGGCGGGAAACCTTTGTCTACGGGCAATGTAAGTGCGTTGAAGACAAATCAACAGGTGATAAATTATGTGGCGGAAAATCCCGGAGCAATGGGAGTGATCGGAGTAAACTGGTTGGGAGACCGCAGTGATACGACTAATCTTTCTTTCCGGCAGGAGATCAGGGTTATGGCGGTGAGTGCCGAGGATGTGGCGACTCCTGTCAACAGCTACAAACCTTATCAGGCTTATCTGTATTATGGTAACTACCCGTTGGCAAGATCGATTTATGCATTACTGAATGATCCTCGTAGTGGGCTGCCTTGGGGATTCACTTCTTTTATGACATCCGATAAAGGGCAGCGGATTATATTAAAATCTGGACTTGTTCCGGCTACTCAGCCGGTGCGTATTGTCCATGTGAAAGACGAATAATAACTAAAATTAAGACTATCATGAAACGAGTACAAATGTTTTTAGCTGGAGCGTTTATAGCAGTTGGGTCGCTCTACGCACAGTCGTCCGATGCCGAATGGCAGATGGAAGTTGCAAAGTTGAAAGAAACTATTCAGTCGGATCCGGCGCAAGCTGCCGAGCAAGCTGAACAACTGATAAAAGGAAAAAATAAAAAGAATGTGGAACTTTTGACAGCTATCGGCGAAGCTTATTTGCAGGCCGACAAGTTGTCCGAAGCACAAATGTACGCTGCTCTTGCTAAAAAAGCGAATGGCAAGTCTGCTTTGGCTTCCGTGCTGGAAGGGGATATTGCGGCCAAGCAGAAAAATGCAGGTCTTGCTTCACAGAAGTATGAGGAAGCTATTTATTTTGATTCGCGTTGCACGCCTGCGTATCTGAAATATGCTGATATTTATAAGTTAGCAAATGCCGGTCTGGCCATAGAAAAGCTGAATCAATTAAAGACCCTTGAACCGTCCAACACAGCCATAGACAAGAAATTAGCAGAGATTTATTATTTGAAGAACGATTTCAGTAAGGCGGCCGATGCCTATTCCCGTTTTGCAATGGGACCGAAGGCTAACGAAGAGGATCTGGTGAGATATGCATTCGCCTTGTTCTTGAATCATGATTTTGCGAAGTCACTTGAAGTGGCTAATATGGGATTGAAAAAGAACCCGCGTCATGCGGCATTCAACCGTTTGGCGATGTATAATAATACGGACTTGAAACGCTTTGAAGAAGCATTGAAGGCGGCGGACGTTTTCTTTAATGAATGTGATAAGGCGGATTATTCTTATCTGGACTATATGTATTACGGACATTTGCTGGAAGAACTGAAGAAATATGATGAAGCTGTCGGCCAATATGAGAAGGCTGTGGAACTGGATCCGACAAAGACGGATTTGTATAAGAATATTTCCTCTGTTTACGAGCAGAAAAATGATTATAAAAAAGCGATCGGTGCATATCATAAATATTACTCGTCTCTCGAAAAGGAAAAGCAGACTCCTGATTTGCAGTTCCAGTTGGGCAGACTTTATTATGGTGCAGGTACACAACCCGATTCGTTGACTATCAATGTTGAAGAACGTAAGCAGGCACTGATGTCTGCCGATTCTGTTTTCCAAGTGATTTCAGAGGCCGCTCCGGATAGCTATTTAGGCAATTTTTGGAGAGCACGTGCAAATTCTGCACTCGACCCCGAAACAACGCAGGGATTGGCGAAACCTTTCTATGAAGAAGTAGCCGCATTGTTGGAAAGCAAGAACGACCCTCATTACAATTCGGCGTTGGTAGAGTGTTACAGTTATCTCGGATATTATTATTTGTTGGCTATTGAAAACCCCACATTGAAAGCGGAAGCAAAAGCCAATAAGGAGAAATCCAAGGAGTACTGGAGTAAAATTCTGGCTATAGACCCCGCTAATGCTACTGCTAAAAGGGCATTGGATGGCATCAAATAGTGAATAATTTTAGTTGTTTGTCGTGACAGGAGGAGTGGAGAGTGATCTTAGCTCCTCCTTTTTTATTGTCACGTTTAGCTGTTTTTCAGTCTGTTACATTCCTTTGGTAAGCGTAAAGCAGTCGATGTCCGGTGCCCAGTTGTAGCTGTTGCCCATACGGATATGATTGTAACCGGCTTTCAGATCAACGGGGATTGTGACTTGATTGTGCTTGTCATCTTCTCCCAGTGAATCGATTTTGGTTACGATGCCGTTGACATCTATCTCCAGTTGTCTTCCTTTGCCGAATGAATAATGAACCGTCATTTGGTAACGTCCGCCGTCTGCACTGTATACTTCCGACCATTCTGCGTAATTCTCCGGTTGTCCGCCCAAGAAACCTACTTTCATTTTTCCGGAAGCTTCCTGATCGGCGGCATATATGATGCCTTTCGGATTTTTGCCGAGATCATTGAACATTGGCAGGTATGCCCATTCTGCTTCATATAATGTCGGTTCCAGACGTGTTTCGCCTTCCATGCGGAGGAACATAGCGCTGTGTGCAGGAAGCGTTTGCTCAAAGACATCAGAGAAATTTCCTAAATCACTGCGTTTTGCCAAGTCACGTACTTTTACGTTCCCGCCAAACTCCAGTGCCGAGAAAGGTACGGAGAAGCTGCAAACAGTATCCGATGGATTGTAAAGAGCAACGGCACGTACATTACCACGTTTTTGTTCGATGTCTTTTACCAGTACATAGCCTTCGTTCTCATGTTGTGCTACGTATGCCTGCAAGCCCAACGGGTCTTGGTTCAGAGCGATTAATTCTTTGTTTGTCAGCAGTTCAAGAGAAGATTCCGGCAAACTTTCCAGATTACATCCGATCAGCAGAGGCGAGCTCATGATACACCATAAGCCGAAGTGAGCTTCTTCTTCTGTCGGGGTAAGTCCTTTTCCTCCTACTTTGCTGTTGTCGCGGAAACCGATGACCATCATATCCATATCATTGTAGTACCCGTCTTTGGCGTAGGCAGACAGGTATAGGTTTTTGCCGACCACATATCTCAATGACCCCCAATGTGCATTGATGTCACCGCTGATACGCCATGAAGTAGCTACATCCTTTGCCCATGTGCCGGGAAAAGCCCAACGGCAGATGTTGACAGAGACGTCCTTGTTTACTTTGTCGATGCTGTTCCGGATGGAAGTATAGCGTTCCTGTTCATTCAGGCCCAGTACATCTCCGCCGCAATAGTCTATCTTGATAAAGTCGAATCCCCAGTCGCCGAAATAGAGTTGGGCGTCTTGTTGCTCATGTCCGTAAATACCGGCACCTACTCCTGCATGATCGTTGTCCCAGATAGAACCGCAAGTGTTGTTGCCGGCATCTGTATAAATACCGGCTTTCATTCCAAGACTATGTATATGGTCGGCAACCGGTTTCATGCCATTCGGGAAACGGTTTTTGTTGGTCTGCATCTTTCCATTGCCGTCCCGTTCGCCGAAGAAACCATCATCAATATTAATATAATGATATCCTGCGTCTTTCAGACCTTTTTTAACCATCAGGTCGGCCTGATTCTTAATAATATCTTCACTGATATCTACCCGGAAAGCGTTCCATGAGCTCCAACCCATAATAGGGGGATTGACTGCTTTTTCACTTCCGGACTGAGAAACCTGAGTTTCTGCACAACTAACACATAACAAGGAAACTACCGCTGTGGCTAAAAGGTGGAATCTGTTTTTCATGATGTAATAGGTTGATGAATTAATGGGATTAAATGAAATATTGGTAACAAAGATATAAATGAATCTATTGGCGTGCAAATAAATTAAATTGAAAATAGGGAGGAATCGAACGAAAAAGAAATTGATTATTGAATTATCCGATGGATGATCAGTACTTCATACCCGCCGTCCCGATTTCGTCCCGGCTGTTTTAAAAAATAAGGATTAACTTTCTGAATCTCAGTAAGCTAACCCTTATCTTGTCGGAATGAGGCGACTCGAACGCCCGACCCCTACGTCCCGAACGTAGTGCGCTACCAACTGCGCTACATTCCGCTCTTGAATGTGATGTTGCTGAAAATTGAGCTTTGAAAATTTTTATTCGTAAAACTCTGATTAACAATACAATTATTATCACATTATAATCAAAGAAATAGATTGTATATATGTTAAATGTTTAACCTATATTGCTCTTATTTTTTTGACGGTGCAAAGATATGGAAAAGGTTCGATTTATCCAAATACTATAGGAATATTTTTTGGAGGGAACTTCATAATGTATTCTTTTATAATGATAAGAACAAAGCTATATCCCGTGTTCTTCTCTTTAGTGCTGACTTTTAAGACAAAGAGTTTATCTCCTAATGAGAAACTGAAATATTCATTATTAGGTATACCGGCAATATGCAAAATTGAATATATGCGGATATTAGTTCTAGTATATATACAATTTAAGTACCTTTCTTCCTAAGAGATGTATCCAATCTGTTGCAAAATTATATAAAATATTGTAAATGACAATGTAAAATATAAACTTTTTTTTAGCTAAACTATTAAAAACTAGGGGATTTGCAAAACTTTGTAATCTATACATATTTCTAGTTAATTCATTATTCATTGAAATTCAATTAATTACAATTATATTACAGATTGGAAACTTCTCTTAGGAAGAGATATATTTGAAATGTCATTTATTTCTACTCATATATATAGGGGTGTTGAAAAGATGTATGTAACATTGATTTGATATATAACGTATGTCTAAAATATTTCTATTTCCGATATATAGGATAAATAGGATTCGAATTGTATGCGTGTATGTGTGAATTTAGTAATATATAATACTTATATATATGAAAAAAAACAAATTGAAACTGTATGCAATTATGATTTTTGTGCTTCTCTGCACAGAAGTACATTGTCAGAAAGTAGCAATCAAAAGCAATTTATTGTATGATGTTACTGCAACTGTTAATGCAGGAATAGAAGTTGGCCTTGCTCCGAAATGGACATTTGATCTTTCTGCCAACTATAATGGCTGGACTTTTTCACATGAGCGTAAGTGGAAACATTGGCTTCTACAACCAGAAGGGCGTTATTGGTTTTGTGATCGTTTCGCTGGTCATTTTGTTGGTGTTCATGCTTTGGGTGGGCAGTATAACATTGGTAATCTGAACAATCATATTTCATTTCTTGGAACAGATTTATCTGTGCTTTCTGATCGTCGTTATCAAGGTTGGTTTGCCGGTGGTGGTATTGCTTATGGTTATGCGTGGATATTGAACAAACGTTGGAATTTGGAAGCGGAGTTAGGTCTGGGCTGGATTTATACTCGCTACGACAGTTATCCCTGTACCCAATGCGGTACAAAAATAGCCGATGGAAAATCGCATAATTATGTTGGACCTACAAAAGCGGCAGTCAATCTTATATATACTTTTTAAATCACACAAATTACGGATATGAATAGAATAACAAAAATATTTTGTAGTAGTTTGCTATTCCTACTCTTGATGATGGGAGCAAAGGCTCAAACAATAATGGGCGGTAATGTGACAGTATCTGACCTTGCCGTGTCTCGTTCGGAAGATAAATTGTTCGTATCAATGGATATTGATGTTTCGGCATTGAGTGTAAAAAGTAACCGTGAAGTGATTCTTACGCCTAGATTGTCAGGAGAAGGTAATGAATTGAACTTACCTTCGGTGATGATAGCTGGTCGCAACCGCTATTATCATCATCTACGCAATGGCTTGTGTACGGATGATATGATGCTTTATCAAAAAAACAAAGTATCTGTGATCAAATATCGTACAGTCGTACCTTATGCCGATTGGATGAAACGTGCCATGCTCAGTACGGGCAATGAAACATGCGGTTGTTGCGGCGAAGCACTTGTTGATGGCAACGAGCCTCTGTTGGTACTTCAGTTGGAGCCGAAAGAATTTGTGCCTGCCTATGTATACATTCGTCCGAAAGCAGAACCGAAAATTAATGTACTGGAAGGTTCGGCTTATATTGACTTTCCTGTGAATCGAACAGAAATTCATGAGGATTATCGTCGTAATCCGACTGAATTGCAAAAGATACTTAATACTATTGATGCGGTGAAGAATGATGTGGATACACGGATTATCTCTGTCAGCATTAAAGGATATGCTTCGCCTGAAAGTCCCTATTCGAATAATGAACGTCTGGCGATGGGACGAACGAAAACACTGAAAGAGTATGTACGCAAACAGTACGATTTTGCCGATTCACTATTCATTACCGATTACGAGCCGGAAGATTGGGCAGGACTCGAACGTTATGTAGAAAACTCGTATCTCGAAAACAAAGCAGGTATTCTGGCATTAATCCGCAGTAACCAGGAACCGGATGCAAAAGAACGTAGCATCAAGACTGCCTTTCCCAAAGATTATGCATTCTTACTGAAAGAGGTTTATCCGGGGCTTCGTCATTCAGACTATGCAGTCAAATATGAAGTGCGTACCTATACTGATATCAACGAAATCAAACGTCTGATTAAGACACAGCCACAGAAGTTAAGTTTGAACGAGATGTATCTTGCTGCACAGGATATGAAACTGGGGAGTGAAGAATATAATGAAACATTCGAAGTCGCTGTACGTATGTTCCCTGATGACGAAGTGGCTAATCTGAATGCTGCAAATGCCGCAATGGCCAGGGGGGATATGAAGAATGCGGAATATTATCTGAAGAAAGCTGGAAACTCACCGCAGGCTGTTTATGGTCGGGGAACATACGCTGCCTTGAAGAAGGAGTTTGATATGGCAGAAAAAATGTTTACTGAAGCTGCACATAGGGGGCTGGCTGATGCGGAGGAGATGTTAAAGCAAATAGAAGAGATAAAACATTAACAGGATCTAAATATAAAAACATAGAAATTATTAATTCATTCAAAGTTGCAGATTATGAAAAGAATTAGCAAGTATTTTTTATGCCTTTTTGCCGTAGTTCTCACAGCAGGTTGTGCTGAGGATAAACTAAGTGAAACAGAATTTGACCCTACTGTTTATGAGGGAGATAAGGCATACATGACAGTACAGGTAACTATGCCGTCTGTACCCGGTTCGCGTAGTAATACGGTTGAAGGTGGTGGCAGCAATGTTGGTGTCGAAATCGGTAAAGATTATGAGAACAATGTGAAAAGAATGTACGTGGTACTTGCCCGCAGCACGGATAATGCATTCATTGCTTTTGGTGACATGTCGGACAAGATGAAACAATCCGCAAATAAACAGGCTTATATCGGAACTTCCGAAATAACTAAAACACAGTTGTCTCAGTTCTATAATGATACAGAAACACCAACTGATAAAAAGGAAGTGAATGTATTTATATTTTGTAATCCGACAGATGAATTGGTAGAACTTATCAGTAAAACTGAATATAAGAATACGACATGGTATAATGCAATTTGCAAGGGTGACGATAAGGAATTAGGAAAGATATGGAGCAAGAATGAAGGTGGCAGCTTCCTGATGTCCAACTATTCCATAGCCAAACGCTTGCTTCCTAATACGATGAATGACTGGTTGTTATATAATGAAGCTACTCCGTTTAATCTTTCCGGAATAAACAATGCGGGAAGTTTGTCACAAGTAGACAACAGTGTAGGTGGTGCAGTGAAAGTAGAACGCGCAATGGCACGTTTCGATTTTAGAGATGGTAGTCGTAGTTTGCCTGAAAATATACGTCCTCAGGAAGGCAATACCTATCCGGTTGTACAAGATATTGCACCGGACGGAACACCTGGTGCTTACATTGTAAACGTTCAATTAGGTAAAATGGCTTTGGTGAATATGAATAATAGTTTTTATTATTTGCGTCGGGTATCTGATAATGGACTTCCGGCACAAGCTAGTCTTTGCAGCCCGGAAAAGCCCTGGTTTACCGTTGCGGGAGGTGGGGAAACTCATCTTGTTGGTAATTATGTCGTGGATGTGTGGGCAACCGAGAAGAATCAAGGCATTGAGACAGCAAGATTAAGTGAGTATTTTAATTACCCTCTCTTTCAAGCTGACGGCTCAATAGACAATACAAAGCAAGATCAATGGAACACACATTTATTATCTAACATTCTTGGTGGTGAAGCAGATACAGATAATAGCTGGAATACTGGTAACAAATATGGTGATTATCGTATATGGCGATATGTAACGGAGAATACAATTCCGGGACCGGTTGACAGACAGGTAAACGGTATAACAACCGGTATTGTTTTCAAAGGAAAAATGATAGCTACTGAAGATGCTGCTAATAGCTCTGACGAAGATCTCAAGCGCTTGGCAGAAGTTATTAATTACACTGCTTCTGATTTGAAGCGTGATTCTTATAAAGATCCGATTATTTATATGTTTGGCGGCAATTTGTATGTAAGTTGGCCAAATGTGCGAAAAGCAGTGAAAGCTGTTGCATACAACGAAGAGACCAAAACATGGAGTCGTTCTCATCCGCTTTATGTGGCTGTATATGGTACCGGTGGTACAGGTGAGGAAGGGGATGCTAGCCCTCAAGATGAAAGTAGTGCTAATTTTAAATGGAACACTTGGGACAGAAACAACAAAACACTTGAAGGTTCTTATCTCGGTGATTTCAGACAAGCAGCTACTGATGCCGGCATAACCATCTATCAGCCAAGCGAGGACAAAGACGGTGGTTGGGGCTATTATTGCTACTATTATTATTGGAATCGCCACAATGACAATGGTGTGGAAGGTGAAATGGCTCCGATGGAGTTCGCTGTAGTTCGCAACAATGTTTATAAACTTGCTGTAACTAACATTTCCCGTCTTGGGCATCCACGTATTTCAGATAATGACCCTGATAACCCAGGCCCTGATACTCCGGATGAGCGAGGTGATATTTATCTGACAGTTTCGGTAGATGTATTGCCTTGGGTGGTTCGTGTCAATAATATCGATTTTTAAGAAACCAAAGATGCATAATAAAAAACGAAATATAATTTCAGGGTTTATCAGTACGGTGCTTGGCATCGTACTGATAAATTTTGCCTTTTCATCGTGTGAACGTATTTATGAAGATCTTGCTCCATGTCCGCATGGCGTGTCACTACGCTTCATTTACGACTACAATATGGAATATGCCAATGCATTTGCTAAGAAGGTGGATTGTCTGACATTGCTGGTCTATGATGAAAATGGCAATTATGTGGATACTCGCATAGTGACGGGTACGGAGTTGCAGGACGAGAATTATCGCATGAAGCTGGACCTCAAACAAGGAAATTATCATTTCGTAGCTTATGGTGGTCTGGCTTGTAATAAGAGCTCTTTCCTTATGAAGTATACACCCGGAGAAGGAACTGGATATACCGATTTGCAAGTGGAACTGGATTCGGAATGCTTGACAAATCCCAAACGAAAGAACTTGCATGGTTTGTATTGGGGTGAACTTACTCTCGCAACTGCCGACCTTTACAGTGAAGGCACCGTTGAGATGATGAAGAACACCAATAATATTCGTGTTGTGTTGCAACAAATGAATGGTGAGCCGGTAGATGATAAGAAATTTGAATTTGAAATTACCGATGATAATATACTGTTCAGTTACGATAATAATTTGCTTGAGAATGGTATGGTGACATACACTCCATGGGCACAAGGGCAAGCTTCGGCAGGATTCACTGATGAGGGAAGAGAAGTGGTGGTAGCTTATGCCGAACTATCTACTTCACGGTTGATGGTGCGTGATTGGTACTCGCCTAAGCTGACGGTGCGTCGCAAAGCAGATGGTGTGGAAATTATCAATATTCCACTTATTAACTATTTGCTTATGCTTAAGAGTGATCTGTATGCAAGCATGGATTCGCAGGAGTTCCTTGATCGTGAAAGTGAATGGTCAATGATATTCTTCTTAAGCCCGAATCTTGAATGGATTAAAACTTATATTAAGATAAACGATTGGACTGTCAGAATCAACGATATAAGACAATGAAGAAAATCGCATATATCATTATACCATGGGCTATTTCTCTCCTTTTTCGGGGGTGTGCTCATGATGCAGATAGTGAAATGTTTGACAGGGAAGTGCCGTTAGTGAATCTTAATATCAGTGTTGCCCTGTCTGACATATCGCAATCGGGTACACGGGCCAGTGACATCTATCCAGAGGCTCCAGTAAATGATAATGAAAAGATGAAAACGTTGCGTATTATTGTCGTACGTAACAATGATAATATAGTGGAACATAACCGGATTTACAATTTGGAGGTTGCATCTACCGATTGTTATAGCGAGCCGATGAAAGTTATCGGAAACGAAAAGAAACGAATTTATTTGTTTGCAAATGAAGCTACGGAAATAAAGACAACGGGATTTTTTCCGAAACGTAAATTGGTAGAGTGTGATTTTGAGAAAATTCAGCCCGGAAGCTTATTCTTTACGGATTATATATCCAGTCTGACCATTCGGTTAGGCAGTAATATGGAGCGAATCGACGGTCCGTTGCCGATGAGTGGACTTTATATGGTAGATGTGCCTGCCGAGGATTGTGAACGTGAGCTTTCCATAATGAGAGCGGCTGTTAAATTTACTTTCAATATAACGAATAAAAGCAGTCGGTCCATAGAAATCACGAAACTGACTATTGATAAAATGGCAGAAAGGGAGTATTACTTGCCACACAATGCTACATATATAGAGAGAGAAACGACGGAGGGAACAAAGTTCTGGGACATAAATAGTTTCGATGTTCCTACTTTGAAAGGGTATTATACATACGATGCGTCATCGTTGTTTAAAGGGCAACTGCTTCCGGGAGATGAAAATACGAAAACCAATGAGCAACCGATTTACCTGTTGGAGGGGAAGCATAGTGATGACAACAATAAGGAAAATCCTTATCTGCTGACTTTGGGTGTCAACGGAACTGAATTGAAAAGTTACTTGCCAAATCTGCCACAGTTGCCGCGAAATACACATGTGGTGGTAAATATCACAATTAATGAACATGCAATGGATTGCATAGTAGATGTGCGTCCTTATACCGAAATCACACTAGAACCCGATTTCGGGTTATAAAAAAAGAAAGGAAAGATTTCCTTAAATAACTTTATACAGGAAAATATGAAACGCAACATTATTTATAGTCTTACAGGTATGCTGATATTTGTCTTGACTGCCTGTACGGATGATTGGCTGAACAACGAAGGCGAAAGAATGCCGGAAGGAGAAGTCAGTGTGAGTGCTACTGTAGAGTTTCTTCCTCTTCGGCCGGCTCTGGATGTAAACACTCGTACGGCAGGAGATGTAATCAAAGACATCAATGATCTTTGTGTGTTGCTGTATGATGAGGAAGGAAATCTGGTGAAATCGTACTATCTTCTTCCGAAAGGTACTGCTTCAACGGAAACTACAGATAGATTCGATGTTGATGATATTGACCGTGCAGACACAGATGCGGAAGGAGGCAAAACGGCGGAAGCCAAAACCAAACGGGCTACCTTCAAGTTAGCTCAAGTTCCTTACGGCTATTATTATATGTATGCGGTAGCAAATATGGGTAACTTGGCTGAGTTAGAAAAAGATAATATACAAACAGTCGATAAACTGAAATCGATTAATCTGACATGGGAAGCAGAAAACTGGTTCGCGACAGAAGAAACTGCTGATGGAAAAGTGACAAGAGCTACTAAAAACCATCAGATGTTTGGCTACTTCACAACAAAAGAGAATGCACCTGCGGGGGCTAACCGCAATACGGAAGCTTCACGAGTAGCTATAAATAAGAAAGATATGGAATTGCACGCATGGATTCGCCGCGCAGCTTCCAAAGTAACCATTGCTTATGATGCCACTGGATTGAAAGAAGGAGTTTTTATTTATTTGAAATCGGTTCAGATAAAGGATATTCCTGTTAATTGCTACTTGGGAAAAACAAACACACCAAGTGAAGATGAACAATCGTCTTTAATAAAAGACGGAGAAATCATAAAGTATTATACAGGAACTACCCCACCTGCATTTGACGAATTTTATCCGGTACGTTTAGCTACGGGGAGAGCTTATTACCCGTGTGAAGAGAATGGAACTTTTAAATATGGACACGAAGAGGCAGCTGATGCTTTGTTTTTCTATGAGAATATGCAGGGGGACCAGCCATATGATAAACGCCAGGATGCAGATGGAGATAAAGAACTGGATCATCCCGGATTACCTCCTCATCTGCAACAGCCGGACAAAGATTATTCAAAATATAGACCAAAAGATAACGTACCTTATGGTACATATATTGAAGTAGACGCTTATTATCGTTCTATTAATGAAGAAAAAGTAGGTAGTGGTGATATTAAATACCGTTTTATGCTTGGTAAAAACATTACAACAAACTATGATGCCGAACGTAATCATCACTATAAACTTACATTGAAATTTAAAAATTTTGCAAATGATGCAGACTGGCATATCGAATATGCTGAACCGGAACCAGGTATTGAGGTGCCCAATCCCTATTATATTTCCTATTTATATAACAGAACGATGGATTTGCCTATAAAAATAAATCCTGGTTATGCGAAAGTGGAAAGTGTGAAAGCGGAAATACTCAACAATGGTTGGGCGCCTATTGGTGCAGATGCTAATAATTTTGATTATTATCATTTTGATTTGGAAGGCAAGAATGTATGGAATGGATTTCTTTCTTTGCGCCGTACTACTGCAACCATACTTACGACAACAAAAGCAGATGCTAATGAGGATTCAGGTATTGTTTATGCAGAAAGCAACCAGGAATACTATAACCGAACTCAACGAGGAAATCGCGAATATGCCGTAGATCCAGGCATTCACGAAGATACTGAATATGGTAATTATTCTGTGCGTAAAGAAGAGGGGACGAATATACTTCATATGAGTATACCTTTATATACACGTGCGAAACAGATGATTGCAAAAACTAGTTATACCGGGAATAATCCATATGTAGCCTACCGGCGTCAGGCAAAAATAAAAATAACCGCGACTTTATCGCAGGGTGAGCCATTAACAGAAATAGTTGATATATTCCAGGTACGTCGCGTAGTCAATCCTAAAGGAATATATCGACGGCATAATAATGACAAGCCTTTCCATGTTGTTTTAAAACGTTTGGCACGGGAGAATGCTACAAATTTCGAAGAATTTACTTCCGAGGGGGCTTGGGAAGCTGTTGTTGCAGCGACAACGCACGAAGGATTTGTGAAGTTAGAAAAAAGTAGTAGTAACAAGTACACGAGTATAGATGAACATGGTACACTTAAGGGGCTTTCCGGTTCAGTAATTGATTTCAAAATTACGTTCAATGGTACATGTGCAGAAAATGAATCCCGCCATGCCGTTATTCGTGTCAGTTATCACAACAATACTTGCAATCACCTTATATTTGTCCGCCAGGGCTATGCTCCTGTAGCTTTGCTTGACGAAGGGCGGGCTTGGCATACGTTTAATATGAAGACTCCTACGGAGGAAACAGATTCGCCGGTAGAAGAAGGGTCATTGTTTAAGTGGGGAAATCTGAATGAACCAATTGATGCGTCAAGTAATAAACATGAGAAAGAATATTGGATAGAAGTGCAGCCGAAAGACTTTAAAGATGATAAAGCCAAGCCACTAGAGATTGCTGGAAAAGGGACTACTAAATTGTGGGATGAAATCACATCTCAGCCTTTTAATACCCCTTTTGAAAAGCCTAAAATTAATGGAAAAGAAGTGGAAATTGCCAATTACGATGATTATAATGTATTGTATAAAAGCAAGGATATAGAAATGGGCTATGGTGTACTCTATGGTGATGATGCCGAGGAAACACTTTCCAATATCAATGAAGTATACGGATATCGTTATGATAGTTTCGGCACATATGGTATGCGTGGTTGTTTTATATATAATAAAACGGATGGGCGGAATCTATTCTTTCCGATAGGAGCGTCAGGCTATGGACATAGAAAACAAGGATATGGTGATATGAAAAATTGGCAGGGCGTAGTTACTGGTCAGGGCTATATACATGGTGAGACAAAGAATACAGTTGTACTCCGTTATTCTGCTGGACGTAGTGATAAATTCAATATGACGGCAGGTGATGAGAAACCTTTGTTTTATGATTTGTATATGCGTCCGGGGGCTATCTATTGGTTACAGCAGATATATCCACCAGGGCGCGATGGAGAAAGTGATATTATGGCGTGGGATATTAATTACTTCTCTTTTGATTTTAATTTGATTTCTAAAAGTAATGTTTACGCAACTCTTACTGGTGAAAATAAAATAGAAACGCCTAAAAGTGATGCATGCTTTATCCGTTGTGTAGAGCCATGATAATCTTATTTATTAATAATGTAGCATTGGAAAACTAAGGGCTGACTTTTGGGTCAGCCCCGTCAATACTCTTTTGGTATACTATAATGATTTAAGTATAATACTGTTTGCTTTATCCACTATGGAGGCGTCTAACGAGGCTAGATAAATACGTGTTGTGTTTTCGGAGTCATGTCCCATAGCTTCGCTAATAACCGAGATAGAGATATTTTTACTCTTGGCAATGTTTGCCCATGCATGGCGGGCGACATATGTTGTTAGTGTGACGGGGATCTCTAACATTTGTCCTATTACCTTCAGCTTTCTATTAATCAAATGTGAGGCATTTTTATATTCTCTTCTTGGGTCTTTACCGTTGTTTTTGATGATAGGTAGTAGATAAGAGCTTTCTATAGTGTTATATTTATCGACAATTTTTTGCATGGGCTTTTCCCACTTAATGAACAATTGTTGGTCGGTTTTATGTCTGCGATAGGACAGAACTCCATTCTGCAGATCTTTCTTTTTCAGATATGCCATGTCAATGAACGACATTCCGCGGGTGTAGAACGAGAACATGAAGATGTCTCTTGCATAATCCATCAAAGGGTTTGTGCTCAGATCTAAATTTTGTATTTGGCGAATTGTTTTTAGAGATACAGCTCGTTTTACTGTTTTGTCAATACCGGTATACACATACTTGAACGGATATTGTTGTTGTGTTAACTCTTTTTCTACAGCACGATTGTATATTGCTCGGAGATTCCGCATATAATATGAACAGCTGTTTGGACAGACACCGCAGTTTTTAAGGTATATTTCATATTTTATCATCAGATTGGAATTTACATCTTCAAGTAGAACGTCACCATTATTGTCCATAAAACGCTTGAAACTGTTGTATGCTGAGGCATAAGACTCGGCAGTGCGTTCTTTGCCGATTTGTTTTAGTTGTATAATAAGATCTTGTGCGAATGATAGAAAACTGTATTTATTGATGGGGGGAATACGGAATAGCTCTATTATTTTTCCGGAGGTAAAAGGATTGCCCGAATGTTCAAGTTTTGAAATGATATTTTTCAGTCTATGCATGTCTTCTGCTATTCGGCTTGTTAGTTGAGCGAGAAAACGTCGTCTTATGTCATTATTGTCCGGAAGAATGATGCAAGCCAAATGCTTATCCCATTCTGAAGGAAAAATTTTATAGCCGGTATTGATTTGCCTGGTTACTCTGGCATGAATGATTTGATAGAACAATACGCCTTCTTTTGTTTTCACGGAAGAGGTACGGAATTTGATTTTTATTGTTGCCATATCTACATGATTTGTTATATTAAACTATAAATAAATGAATATAACAAATGAGCATTTATCTGTCTTTTTATAAAATTAATCCTTTGTCATACAGAAAAAATGCCTGATGGAAACATTTTTATTTATCATTCATTTAGGATAATAGAAAACATATTTGCTATAGAAAAAGTTTGTTCATTAAATGAATTTTAAAGTGGGCGAAAAGCTGTTGCTTAACATGAGATAATGATTGAATAAATGCTGTACCAAAATCAATTGCAGAATGGTATCATATTTATGTTGATTCTCATTCCTATTGGTTTTACCTGTTCCAGAAAAAGAAAAATCCCTGAATTTTGAAAAAAATCAGGGATTAATATTGTCTTGCTTTTTAAAATGTGGTGCA
>OGIY01000604.1_pt1 | contig 18125 bp, 19 predicted proteins | sample 1571931 | NCBI WGS metagenome assembly OGIY01 (sample SAMEA2582110, study PRJEB24529) | metagenome | biome: Human gut stool | place: China | collected 2011
TCTACCAACTGAGCTACTCCCGTGTTTGCGGCTGCAAAGGTAGTAGAAACTTCTGAATCTCCAAACATTCGGGTAAATAAGTTTTGAATTATTTTAATTTTTCCCACTCATCGGGCTTGAAACCGACCAATACAAAGCTGTCTGTTACTACTAGTGGTCGTTTTACTAATTTTCCGTTTGTAGCAAGCAATGCGATCTGTTCCTCCTCGCTCATGTTTGGGAGCTTTTCGCTCAGTTTCAGTTCTTTATAAACCAAACCGCTAGTGTTGAAGAATTTCTTGATAGGCAGACCGCTACGCGGAATCCATGCTCTTAATTCTTCTATTGTAGGATTTTCTTCTACGATAAGTCGATTGGTGTATTCAATGTTATTTTCTGTTAACCACTTCTTGGCTTTTTGGCAAGTACTACATGCCGGGTATTGTAAAAACAGAGGTTTCATACGCAATTTATTGTTTAATGATTACTATTACATATATATATTTAAGAAAGAATTTGCAAATCCTGATACATAATCCGGTAAGCAGTCGCTTTCTTGTCTAATGCCAATGGGTATGCCCGTGATGAGGAAGGCATTCGGTAGAGCCGCATGGCGCGACCTTCGAAAATAAATATCTGTGGCTTTCTGTCCCGTAGTGACAATAGCTTTGCATTCGGGAAGTTGCCGGAGTAGTGCTGTCACGTCAGTAGCTTCCACTACTTCGAGAAATTTATCCGATGCATTATCTTGTAATCGGCGAATAAATGAAGCGGTATCGAACAAAGCAATTCCCTTTTCATTCAGAAAATCAATAATTCGTTCGCGGCAAAATGCTTTTCGTGTCTCATTCAGAAAATAATCCTTATCATCGAAGAATAAAATCCCGAAGATGCGCCACATATCATTATTGAGGTTCGGATAATAAAATTCCATTGACCAACGTTTTTTTTGTGGCGGAAAACTGCCGAGCATGAGCAGCTTTGCTTTCGCAGGAAGAAACGGTTCTAACGGATGTTTTTCGATTTCCATTTTTATGTATCATTTTAATTTCCTACAAAAATAATGATATTGTTCATTTCCCTCAAAATCAAGATAAAAAATTACTATATTTAAAATATTTAGTTATTTTTGTGGCATAATGAATACACGATTTATTAGAATATCATTGAAAAAAAGAATTTTTATAAGTTATTGTCTTATAGGATTATTCTTTTTTCTTGGAGAGAACTGTTACGCTTCAAAGCGGCCGGTGTTTAGGGAAACGGTGAGAAAAGCCTCTGCTGATAATTCAACAGTAAGGGGACGTGTTGTTGATGTCAGTGGTGAACCTCTTATTGGTGCAACGATACGAGAGAAAGGGGGAACCCGTGGAACTGTGACAGACATTGAAGGAAATTTCATCTTATCTGTGCCGGATAGTGCGGTCTTGCAAGTTTCTTTTGTGGGGTACGAGAGCATAGAAGTCAGTGTAGGGGGTAGAAAGACACTTGAGATACAGCTTCGTGAAAATACAGTGATGCTTGACAATGTGATTATAACTGCTCTTGGTCTTGAAAAAAAAGAGGCTTCTTTAGCATATTCCATTCAGAAAGTGAAAGGGGAGGAACTCACCCGTATGAAAGAGGTTAATATGATAACAGCTCTTGCTGGCAAGGCTGCGGGAGTGCAGATAAATAAAAATTCCTCCGGTATAGGAGGTTCTGCGAAAGTGAGTCTTCGGGGGATTCGTTCCGCATCCGGTGATAATCAGCCTCTTTATGTCATAGACGGCGTGCCGATGTTGAATATCGGTACTGAACAAGCTTATTCTGCAATCGGTGGTACTGCAAATGCCGGAAACCGGGACGGAGGTGACGGTATCTCCAATTTGAATCCGGAGGATGTGGAAAGTATCAGTATCTTGAAAGGTGCTCCGGCAGCAGCTTTGTATGGAAGTCAGGCTGCGAATGGGGTTATTCTGATTACTACCAAGAAAGGTAATACTGCCGGACAGAGGAATATTCATTTCTCCACCGGATTGACATTTGACAAAGCATTCAGTCTTCCTAAAATGCAGAACTGCTATGGGGTGAGTGATGTTGTAGATAGTTGGGGAGAAAAAGCGTATCTGCCTACCTCCAATGAACTGAATGATTTTTTTCGTACCGGATTAACTTCCATTACTTCCGTATCCGTCAATTATGGAAATGAAAAGATACAGACTTATTTCTCTTATGCCAATACTACCGGACGTGGTATTGTAGACAAGAACCAACTGACAAAGCATAACATCAACCTGCGGGAAACAGCTGTAATGTTCAATCAACGTCTGAAATTGGACGGTAATGTGAACGTGATGCGACAGATTGTAAAGAACAAACCTGTATCGGGAGGTTTTTACATGAATCCTCTGGTCGGCCTTTATCGTTTTCCCCGTGGGGAAGATTTGTCTTATTATAAGGATAATTATGAAATATACGATCCGGAACGGAAACTGGGGATACAAAATTGGCATACTTTTACAGAAGATTTTGAGCAGAATCCTTATTGGATACAGAACCGTATACAAAGTAAGGAGACACGTATGCGTAGCATCATCTCTCTCTCAGCGAATTTGAGGATAAATAGTTGGCTGACTGTCCAGGCTCGTGGTAGTGTTGATTATATATCCGATAAGATGCGCCAGAAATTTTATGCTTCTACTGCTCCCGCTTTATGTGGGGCAAACGGGCGTTATATTGAAATGGATTATCAGGAAACGTTGATTTACGGTGATGTCATGGCTATGGGGAAGAGGAAATGGGAGGATTTTGCGTTGGATGTGGCCATTGGTGGGAGTATCAATGATAAAAATGTCAATTCCACCCGTTACGATTCCAAGAATGCTTCTTTGAAGTATGCCAATGTGTTTAATTTGGCTAATATCGTAATGAACGGTTCCGCCAGCATTGACCAGAAGATAGATTCCCGACGCCAGTTACAGTCCGTATTTGGTACGGCACAAGTTGGCTATCAGGATAAGGTATTCCTTGATTTAACAGCCCGTAATGACTGGGCATCGACTTTGGCATATACAAGCCATGAGAAATCCGGATTCTTTTATCCTTCTGCCGGTCTTTCTTTTCTTATAGACAAATGGATACAACTTCCCGAATGGATTTCTTTTGCCAAACTACGGGGAACATACAGTAAGGTAGGTAATGATATTCCTCAGTTTATCACAAACTCCGTTTCACATATTACTGCTGGGGGAGAGCTCCAGGCGAATGACGCTGCTCCTTTTAAGGAAATGGAACCGGAAATGACCCATTCGGTAGAGGTGGGTACGGAATGGAGGTTCTTCCAAAGTCGCTTAGGCTTCAATCTGACTTATTACCGCACCAATACTCATAATCAGTTTTTCAAACTTCCCGCCCTTGCCGGAGATATGTATGCATACAGGTATGTAAATGCCGGAGATATACAAAACCGTGGTTGGGAACTGACCGTAGATGCCACTCCGGTACTTACTCCGGATTTTACATGGAAAACATCTTTGAATTTCTCGTCCAATAGAAATAAGATCAAAGAACTGCATGAAGAACTGAAAGAGTTAGTTTATGGACCGAGCAGTTTCTCATCCAGTTATGCGATGAAGTTGGTGAAAGGTGGTTCTATCGGAGATATTTATGGTAAGGCTTTCGTGCGTGATGCCGAAGGGAATATTGTCTATCAGACCGAGGGCGACCATAAAGGCCTTCCGGCTGTTGAAGGTGAAGGGAATACAATAAAGGTGGGCAATGCCAATCCACGTTTTATAATGGGGTGGAACCATACATTCTCTTACAAAGGCTTCAGTCTCTACTTCTTGTTGGATTGGCGTTATGGCGGCAAGATACTTTCGCAGACACAGGCGGAAATGGATCTCTACGGGGTGTCCCAAGTGACAGCGCTGGCTCGTGACAGAGGATATGTAACTCTTGAAGGACAGCAGATAGACAATGTGAAAGGTTTTTATAAGAATATAGTGGGCGGACGTGCCGGAGTGACGGAATATTATATGTATGATGCTACAAATCTTCGTTTGCGGGAAGTCTCACTGAACTATACTTTTCCGAAAAAATGGATGCAGAAAACGAAAGTGCTGAAAGATTTGCAGCTTGCTTTCGTTGCGCGTAATCTTTGTTTCCTGTATAAGAAAGCTCCTTTTGACCCGGATTTAGTACTTTCTACCGGAAATGATAATCAGGGAATTGAAGTGTTTGGTATGCCGACAACACGAAGCCTGGGCTTTACTGTGAAATGTGAATTCTAAAGATACGGGAGGAGATGATGAAAAAGAACTATATTCATATATACTTATTGGGGATACTGTTGCTTTCGGTTGCATGTACCGGAAAATTCCGTGAGTTTAATACCGACCAGTCCGGCATTACAGATGAAGATTTGATAATTGACGACAATGGTTACGGAATCCGTTTAGGGATTATTCAGCAGGGTATTTACTTTAACTATGATTATGGCAAAGGCAAGAACTGGCCTTTCCAATTGACACAGAACTTGAACGCAGATATGTTCAGCGGATATATGCACGATGCCAAACCATTGAACGGAGGTTCTCATAATTCCGATTATAATATGCAGGACGGTTGGAACAGTGCGATGTGGACACACATGTATTCGTATATTTTCCCTCAGATTTACCAGTCAGAGAATGCAACCCGTGATACACATCCTGCTTTATTCGGTATTACGAAAATTCTGAAAGTGGAAGCGATGCACCGTGTGACGGATTATTACGGACCTATTATCTACAAGAATTTTGCAGATGCAGGGAAGCATTACCGTCCTGATACGCAGAAGGAAGTTTATTATGAGTTTTTTAACGAACTTGATTCTGCCGTTGTCGCTCTTACCAGTTATGTAGAAGCAAATCCGGAATCTAATGGATTCTCCCGTTTCGATATTCTGCTGGACGGCAGATATTCTTCGTGGATTAAGTTTGCCAATTCCTTGCGTATGCGGCTGGCGATGAGAATTTCTGCTGTCGAGCCGGATAAGGCATGTGTTGAATTTCAGGAAGGGCTTAACAATGAATACGGTGTCTTTGAGGCCGAAACGGAACGGGTGGCTGTCTCCACCAAGTCCGGGTATACTAACCCGTTGGGAGAACTCAACCTTGTTTGGAACGAGACTTATATGAGTGCTTCCATGGAATCGATTCTGACTGGATATGACGACCCGCGTATTGCTGTCTATTTCGCACCTTGTACCGACGAACAGTTTAAAAACACATATCGCGGTATCCGTCAGGGGACGTGCTTTTCGCATTCTCATTATGCCGGATTGTCAAAACTGACCGTAACGCAAACAACGGACGCTCCTTTGATGACTTCATCGGAAATTTGGTTCCTGCGTGCCGAAGCTGCTTTGCGTGGGTGGACGGACGAAGATGAAGAAAGCTGCTATCGAAACGGAGTAATAACTTCCTTTCATCAAAATGGAATTTATCAGGTGGAAGATTATCTGAACAGCGAACGAATGGCTTTCGATTTTGAAGATACGTATGATAACGGCAACAATATCGAAGCCCGTTGTAAAGTATCACCAAAGTGGGATTCCGAAGCTGATAAAGAGATAAAACTGGAAAGGATTATCACGCAGAAGTGGATTGCCATGTTTCCCGAAGGTTGTGAAGCATGGGCAGAACAGCGTCGTACGGGCTATCCCCGTTTGTTCCCGGTGCGTTATAACCATAGCCAAAACGGATGTATTGATACGGAAATTATGGTACGCCGTCTCAACTTCCCCGGCACATTGCAAACGGAAGATCCCGACCAGTATCTTGCTCTTGTAGAAACCTTGGGAGATCCTGATGACGGAGGTACACGACTTTGGTGGGATGTAGAAAGTAATGGCTTGGACTAAAAATCTGTTGTAAGAATGTGTATATGTGTGCCGATTTAACTAATTTTGCACCTTCATTTAAACACATTCGTCATGAAAACAATCATCTCTACTATTTTTCTGTGTGTATTGCTTTCTTTTATACCGGAACTGCGGGCACAAAACATACAGTTACATTACGACTTTGGCCGTTCTTTGTATGACAAAGATTTGAAAGAACGTCCTTTGTTAACGTCTACTGTCGAGAAGTTTCATCCCGACACGTGGGGAAGTACTTATTTCTTTGTCGATATGGACTATACCTCTGAGGGTGTTGCCTCCGCCTATTGGGAGATAGCCCGTGAAGTAAAATTCTGGAAAGGACCTTTCTCTGCACATCTTGAATATAATGGTGGACTGGCAAAAGGATTCTCTTACAAAAACGCTTACTTGGCAGGAGCTACTTATACCTATAACAATGCTTCTTTTTCCAAAGGCTTCTCTTTGACAGCCATGTACAAATATATCCAGAAGCATAAATCACCTAACAATTTCCAGTTGACCGGAACATGGTATGTCAACTTCTGCAATAATCTGCTTACTTTCTCCGGATTTGCCGACTGGTGGCGTGAGGAAACCGATTACGGAAAAACGATCTTCCTTACCGAACCGCAATTTTGGGTAAATCTGAACCGCATCAAAGGAATAAACAAACACTTTAATCTAAGTGTAGGTTCCGAAGTGGAAGTAAGTAATAACTTCGGTGGTCGTGACGGATTCTATGTAATTCCGACTCTAGCCCTGAAATGGACATTGAATTAATTTATTGAATACATCAATTATTGGATGAAAACAGATTTAATTTACGGTGTAGAAGACCGTCCTCCTTTTAAGGAAGCCTTGTTTGCAGCCTTGCAACATTTACTGGCCATTTTTGTAGCCATAATAACACCTCCTCTTATCATAGCAAGTGCCTTGAAACTGGATGTAGAAAAGACGGGCTTTCTTGTTTCCATGTCCTTGTTCGCTTCGGGAGTTTCCACTTTCGTACAATGCCGTCGTTTCGGTCCGATAGGAGCAAAGCTGCTCTGCATCCAGGGAACCAGTTTTTCTTTTATCGGTCCTATCATCGCCACAGGAATGGTAGGCGGATTGCCGTTGATTTTCGGTTCCTGTATGGCTGCCGCACCTATCGAAATGATTGTCAGCCGCACATTCAAATATCTGCGTAATATCATCACTCCGCTGGTTTCCGGTATTGTCGTACTGCTTATCGGATTGAGCCTGATAAAGGTCGGCATCGTATCTTGTAGCGGCGGATATTCGGCAATGGATAACGGTACTTTCGGTTCGTGGGAAAACCTGTCTATCGCAGCATTGGTATTATTGAGCGTATTGTTTTTCAATCGTTGCAGAAACAAATACCTGCGCATGAGCTCTATCGTGCTCGGTCTTTGTTTGGGTTATGGATTGGCTTTTGCTTTGGGAAAAGTAGATATGAGTTCGCTGAATGTTGAAATGCTGATGAGCTTTAATATCCCTCAACCTTTTAAATATGGTGTTGAATTCAATGTTTCGTCTTTTATTGCCATTGGTTTAGTTTATTTGATAACTGCCATTGAAGCAACAGGCGACGTGACTGCCAACTCCATGATTTCCGGTCTTCCGATCGAGGGTGATTCATATCTAAAACGTGTTTCCGGCGGTGTCATGGCAGACGGGTTCAATTCCTTTCTTGCCGGAGTCTTCAATTCCTTTCCGAACTCAATCTTTGCCCAAAATAATGGTATTATCCAACTGACCGGAGTGGCCAGCCGCTATGTGGGGTATTACATTGCCGCAATGCTTGTCTTGTTGGGATTATTCCCCATTGTAGGAGCCGTATTCTCTTTAATGCCCGATCCCGTATTGGGTGGTGCAACCTTACTGATGTTCGGTACCGTAGCAGCTGCAGGAATCCGTATTATTTCGTCCCAGGAAATAGGGCGTAAAGAGACATTGGTATTGGCAGTCAGCCTCTCCTTAGGACTGGGTGTAGAATTAATGCCGGATGTCTTGAAACAGGCTCCGGAAGCGATACGAAGCATATTTTCTTCAGGAATCACCACCGGAGGCCTTACTGCAATTATTGCGAATGTCGTAATACGCGTAAAAGAGAACTAACTTGGCGTAATACTTAAATTACTCATCTTTTCTGTCGTCCGGAAGGGGAAATCAGGATACTCGTAAAGACTGAAGCGAGGTTCGGTTTCCCCTTTCGTATAGCTCCATATTGAAGCATAATCTTCCGGGTCTTCCCCCATTTTTCCTAATTGGCGTAGATAAGCAGCCAATGACTTATTCTCTACGATATAAATTTGTCCCATTTGATTGATAATCGGACTATGATGCCGTGTACCGTCGTGTTCGAAACATAGGATACGTTTTCCTTCTTCCGTAAGTCCTACTAACTGAAAAGTCATACTTTTACCGATAGCCGGCAGATTCAGCACACTGCGATCGGTAGCAAGGAAGGGCAGGCGATGTTTTCTCATGAAACGTCTTAGTTGCTTGGCAACATCCTCTTGTGTTTCAATATCCGCACCTACTTTCGTTTCCAGTATCCTGTACAGTTCTTCCGCTTGTTCCGGAGTCATTTGACCATATATCTTTTCTTCCTGTTGTTCTTGCATTGAACGACTGTTCGGTGCGAATACTGCATAATTTTCATTGAATCCTTTTACAGAGAAAGTATAGTAACATACAACTCCCAATGAATTAAGTACCTGTCGGAGTCGTGTCGTATGTCCCCGGCGCGAAGCAGCCACCGTATACACTAACTGGTTCGTAATGATCCACCCCGCAGAAAGGATTTTCCGGATTGCCTCTTTCGCTTCGGGGGTCACCTCTAGCGGTGTTTGAAAATGGGTCTGAATAATAAACTGCTTGACACCAATTGCTGAAGCCTTTTCTTTAAATTCGCGTAGAATTTCAACCAGTTCATCATTAATACGCATTGGCAGATAAGCCAATAACCGTGATCCCAACCGTACCCGTTGCAGTTCTGCATACTTCTCTCCTTCGGGCCTTTCAAGATTTGCTCTCTGCTTGCGGACTGCCATTCGATACACTGCTTCCAGTATATGTCGTAGTGTCTTATTCTGGCTCATCAATGCATCACCACCCGTTATGAGAATATCCCGTAATTGTGTATCCTCTTCAAAGTAAGTCATCAACCGGCGCAATTTGCGGTCCCATGATTCCTTCGGGCGTAAAGTCTCAAATTCGAAATTTAGCCGTTCGCTTTGGAAGTCATACATACGTTGGCAAGAAGCACAAAGCCCGCCGCAAGCCCGTCCCATTGTATCGGGAATAAGAATTGCCACCTCCGGATAGCGTCGATGAATATTATGTCCGTCCGGTAAAATCCACCCCGCAGCATTCGGTTTTCCCGCCTCTACAATATCTTCCTTTTCCCATGCACGAATATTTCCATACGTTTCTACCAATCGTGGTGAATAAAGAATATAACTTCGGATTGCCTCGTCATTATACCCGTATCCCGTCACATTAAGTAATGATAAATAATAAGGAGTGGCAAAAAAAGGCATCCCTTTTTTACGGGCACGGTAGAGTAGATACATTGTTTCCGAAGAAAGCGAGTTTCCCAGAAAACGGTTCAGCTCTCCCGGACTTTTTACCGCCATTGCCAAGTGAAAACGAAAATCATTCCACCATTCGCTCACCAACCGGTATTTCTCCTCATAACTCATTCCCTCCTCAAAATGAAAACGAACAGAAGGTTTCGACTTCCTGTTTTCAATCTTCTGAATCAGTAAATGTAACATTCTCTCCTTGTTTTCATCGCGAATCTCTCTTACCTCTTCGTCCAGTCCGGTTTCCCAGCGGTCATTTCGGCTCTTGATACGTTGAGGTGAAGGTAGAGGAACCGTTTCTTCTTTCAGCCTTTTGAACAGCTGAAACAATTCAATAAACAAATCCGTCGGCATTTCCATATTTTCCAGCGTTTCCGTCAGAAACTTGTAGAGCAGTCGAATAGTCTGTACTGACATATCCTGTCCCGTAGACAGTTCATGGACATGCTGTCCATCATAATGGAGTAAGAGTCGAATTTGCTCCCTCGCCTCCTTCGCAGTATCACTCTTTATATCACAAGTTTCCGAAAAAGTCAGTAATTCAGCCTTAAAGTCCTCAACAGTAGTACTTTTTTCCGCTATCTCCACTAGTTCCGGTAGCTCTTGATTAAAGATTTGTTTCAACTGTGAAAAAGTAAGTGTAAGCAATTTCTTTTGTTTCATAAGCGATCTATTTCTTTTTGTAGGTTCATAAATAAGGATGATGCGTCAATTTTCATAGAGCCTATAAAGATAACAAAAAAAGCGGAGGAACAAAACCTCCGCTTTTTCTATCGTTCAATTCTTTACGAATCTTTTTTTCTTTCTAACATTTCGGACAGACTATTTTTTTGTCTCTGTGTCGTCGTTCTTCCGTTTCGGTTCTTTCTTGGCGAGAAGAACGATATTGTAAACATAATCCGTCATCCATTGTTCGGAGTATCCGAGACGTTCTTTGTACTGACGGACAGCCATAGCCGTCTTGTGCACGTCGTCAGCCTTCCATACCGTTTTGGTACATACGTCATGAACCGTTTTCTGCGTCATTCCATACAGTGCCTTTTTGAAGATAGACGGCATACGGAATTTCCACTGCATCAAGTTACCCATTAACATCATCAGGTCATTCGAGAACCCCTGATACATAAATAAGTAAGATTGGATATCATTCTGTGTGCGGCAATTACGTTTTACGGATGCATCGATTTCTTTGAAGAAATTATCGTTCAGTCCGTAGTCCTGCATCAGCATTTTGCGTGAAGCTGACTTTTCTGCCAGTCCCAGCTTACCTCCCTGCGTAGGAATCTTGAACAAACGTTTGAAGTTAGCCACATCCGGTAAAAAGCGGATGTTGGTAATACCTAAGTTAGTAGCGATGACTGACTGGAAATAAACCCGGGTCAGTGATATGAAATCTTCTACATTGCCGACTTTTGTTTCATCGGATTTTTTCTTGAATAAACCAAATAAGCCCATTGTTATATTAATGATTATATTATTTACAAATTACTATTTGAATGAGTGGAAAGTGTGTCCCCTGACTCCCACATGGCAATTTGTGTGCAAAGGTACAAAAACAGTTGGGTTTCACCAACATTCCAAGTCCTTTTCGATGTCCGGCATTATCTCTTTTTTGTTGGGCGAGTTGTACACTGTTGGCGGAACCGTCCAAATATCCGGTATTTTTTGTGGTTATTCGTTCTTAATTCGGAAGTAAAACTTATGATTTTCGAATACAGGTTCCACAATATTATAACGGACAAATTTGGCCAACAGATGTTCGGCGGCCCGGCGGGAAAGTCCCGTTCGGCGGCAGTAGCGGTTGAGTGAGAGTAAGTTACCTTGTTCCAGTTGGTCGAGCAAGAGTTGTTCCCGTTCGGTATAACGGATCAGTTCTCCCCGTGGACTGTCGCTTTGTTGCCATACACGGAGGTGGATAGGAGTTGCCAGTATATTTTCATCTTTGATGCGGAGGTAGGCGAGAGGCTTTCCGTTTTCGTCTTTGGCGTATACCGGTTTGTGGGGTGTTTCCTCAATGGTAACTACTAATACTTGCCGGCCTTCCACTATATATGTCTGCATGGTATATTCCACTTCGGGGATACAGTAAAGTTGTGCGGCAGCTTCAATCATATATTTCTCTTCTTCGGAGCGTACGCCTGCTATTTTTCCGTTGTCTTTCACGCCGATAAGCAATCGTCCTCCGTCGGTGTTTGCAAAGGCCGATAATGTTTTGGCTATTTTGCGTGCGTCGGAAATTTCAAATTTGAAATCCTGTTGCTGATGCTCTCCTTCAGCAATCAATGCATGTATATAATCGGTATCTGTAAGCAGTTTCATGGCTACAAAGGTAGGTAAAAATGATGAAAAGCCTTTTTTTTAGGTATTTTTCAAAGATTATTTCAAAAAAAATATTGTTTTTATGCGTTTATTTCGGGAAACAGTGTATTTTTGCGGCACATTATTAACGAAAAAAATAAAAGGATTATGAAAGAATTGGTAGAAAAAGTAGCAGCTCTGTATGCTGACTTCTCAAAAGATGCTAACGCTCAGATTGAAAACGGTAACAAAGCAGCAGGAACTCGTGCTCGTAAGGCTTCTTTGGAAATCGAAAAAGCAATGAAAGAATTCCGTAAAGCATCTTTGGAAGCTTCTAAAAAATAATATTAGAAGTCTGCTAAGATATTAGAAAACAAGGAGAGGGTATATCCATTCGGGTATGCCCTTTTTCTATTTTTGGCAACCAATCTTTTAATTGTTTTTGCATGGATAGTTACCATTATTTAGGTAGAAAGGTGTATCACTTCCTGAGCCGCCCGCGTCGTTTCGGCAAGAGTCTGTTAATATCCACGCTTGAGGCTTATTTTTCTGGGAAAAAAGAACTTTTTGAGGGGCTGGCAATGGAAAAGCTGGAGAAGGATTGGATAAAATATCCCGTTATTCATCTGGATCTGAATGCAAAGAAATTCGATACGGTAGATGATCTTATTCGTCTTGTCGACCGTCAGTTGCTGGTATATGAGTCTCAGTATGGCTCATGTTCTAAAGATGAGACGATAGACGACCGTTTGGTCACCCTTATTCGTTTGGCGGCGGAGAAAACGGGACAGCGTGTTGTGATTCTCGTTGACGAGTATGATAAGCCCATGTTGCAGGCTATTGGAAGAGATGAGTTGCAAGAAGAATATCGGAATACGTTGAAGGCTTTCTATGGTGTGTTGAAGTCAATGGACGGTTATATTAAGTTTGCTATGTTGACGGGTGTTACGAAATTTGGCAAAGTTAGTGTATTCAGTGACTTGAACAATCTTGACGATATATCTATGCGTCAGATATATGTGGACCTTTGCGGTATCAGCGAACAGGAGCTTCATGATAATCTTGAAAGTGAATTGCATGAATTGGCGGATGCCCAGGGAGTAACGTATGATGAAATATGCAAGAAACTGCGTGACTATTACGACGGTTATCATTTTACATATAACTCTATCGGCATTTACAATCCGTTTAGTTTGCTCAATGCATTCAAGTATCAGGAGTTTGGCAGTTACTGGTTTGAAACGGGTACGCCTACCTATTTGGTCGAATTATTGAAGAAGCATCATTATGATCTCCACCGCATGGCTCATGAAGAAACCACTGCCGAGGTTTTAAATAGCATAGACTCAACTTCCGATAATCCTATTCCTGTGATATATCAGAGCACAAGAAGGTGCAATCGTTAATCCTATTACAGTGAAAATTAAAGTGATAGCTACTACAGGTTGGGGAGCACCGGAGAATGCTGAAACAGAATTGACTATTACATATCCGGCAGGTTCAACTAAATAATTAAATATTTAGAAACCGGGATATCGACAAACTTCATTGATATCTCTCGTCATTCGCTTATTCCCATTATGGACTTATCGGAGCGGGAGATATCTTTGAATTAATAATTCAAGTTTCGTAAGTGCTGCATTCCGCATGGATTATACTGCATGGATTATACTGCTGAGAATTATACTGCTGAGAATTATACCGCTGAGAATTATACCGCAGGGAATTATACCGCAGGCTTCCCCTCCTTTTGGGAAGGAGGGGTGCCCAAAGGGCGGGGTGGTAGGTAGTGATAAGGGATATTCCTTATTTTAAAAAAGGTCAACTCGTTATTTTTCCTACATCATCATATGCCTGCGTATAGAGAACTTCACTATTGCCATTGCATTGATCGCCGCAAACGGTATATCCATTGGTTCATGGTGTGTGTTGTAGCTCACCAGTTTGATGCATCCTTCCTTTTCGGACCGGTTGGCATACTTCACCGCCAGATACTCGTCTCCGTCGATCATGAACGAAACCAGATATATTTCCCCGTAAATAACGCTCTCGAAGCTGTTTATCTCCTTATATCCGATGATGTCCCCCGATTTCAGTATGGGGTACATACTGTCCCCGTTGACGTAGACCGCCCCGTCGCAGGCGGATATGTTCGGAATCCGTATTTTCCCCAAGGCATACTGGTGCTTGTTGGTGAACAGCGTCTTCAGGTTTGCCGCCGCCGTGATGTCGTATAGTGTCACGCTGCGGTCGTCAACCGGTTCGGCTGTTTTGGGATTGTGAATTATCTGCACCTCCCCTTGTGCCAGTTCGCTTTCGCAAAATCTCGACTGGTGTTTCGGGTTGCCTTTTCCCAACAATAGCCAGTTGTAGTCTACCGTATTTCCTAATTTGTCGAGCAGCAGGCGGAAATCTATACTGTTCCGTGCAGCCCAGTTGGTGACTGTCGCTCTTGAAACTCCCAGGAATTCAGCCAGTTCGCTGTCCCTCTTCAGGTTTAATGCCTGCTTGGCACGTTTGATGATGCCGGGTACATCCAGATTTGTATCCATTTTGTTAACATTTAATTTTGATGTAAAAAATCATAAACGTATTAGTTGCTCATTAATAATCCGTTATCTGTTTTTTAAGAATTAATTTCTAAAACCGTATGTTTTCTTAATGAAAACTTGTTTATCTTTGTAGCGGTGAAATTACAAATATGTTTCAAAAATATAAATTAAAAACAGAATAGCCATGAAAAACGCAGAAAAGTTTCCGAAAGGTTGCAGAAAAGTTCGTCCCCCGGCCTTGCATCCCCTTTGTATCACTGCTCCGGTAGCTATATATATACACTGTGATGAATATATAGATTCACCATGGTAAGCATATATGTCCACCATGTCGGACATACATCTCCGGCAAATAAACAACTTTTTTCTCAGAATTTAAATCAAAATTATCATTATGAAAACAACATTATCTTTATCGACAAAACAATCTACATCCAGCAGTATTTGCAAGAGTTGTAAACGTGAGCTTCCGTTGGAGTCCTTCTATATGAACAAAAAAACGCAGTCTCCGGATAAATATTGCAAGGAGTGTCGCAAATCTCTGAGCCGAAGGCAATACGGCAGTGGTAAGAAACTTCCCCATTGCTCTTTGTCCGGTGGACGAGTTTCCTATCCGGTCATAACACAGACTGAGGACCGGGAAACACGTCTCCGGCTTATTCTGCACGCCCTTGAGGTAGTGAGGCTTAGCATGGAACGCAAAAAGGCGGGAATGCAGGAAGAAGCCTTGCTGTAAAAGCGGGTTTTTTATATTGAGTATTTATCAAAAAACAGAATTATTATGGCAAGAATAAAGAAAAAGGGATTGGATTATTTCCCGCTGAATACGGATTTTATTCACGACCGTGCCGTCCGCCGCCTGATGAAGCGTGAGGGTGACTCCGCGCTTGGCATTCTGGTGGAAATCCTGTCGTATATCTATGCGGGCGAGGGGTATTATGTCCGTGCGGACCGTTTGTTTTACGAAGACCTCTCGGCGGGTCTGTACGAGAAGAGTGCTGATGACGTGGAACGCATCGTCCGTCTGGCGGTGGAATACGGGCTGTTCGATGCCGCTCTTTTTGAGCGTAGCTGCATCCTGACTTCCGTCGAAATACAACGGCAGTATCTTTTCAGTACCCGTCGCCGCAGCATTTCACATCTGGAAGCCGGGTATTGCCTGCTTGCAGATGATGAACCGGCTGATAATAAGGATGATGCAAAAGGAACGCCGGCTGTGAAAAGTGAAAAACAGGGGCATGGAGAAGGCATTACGAGGGGTGATAATGTAACATTTATCCCTGAAAATGTAACATCAGGTACACATAGCATAGCACAGAATAGCACATCAGAGCATAGCGTAGCACAACAAAGCAAAGCACAACCCCACTTCAATTCTCCCCTGAAAACGGCAGGGGAGAAGGCGGAAAGGAAGAAGATAGGAGCGGAGGAGATTTCTTCCGGAAGTTCCTGCGGGCGGGATGTTTCCGGTTCGGGGAAACGGAAAAAGTGGACGCAGGAGACTATCGACGGCCTTCTTCCGCCGGCTGACGGGACATCACGCAACTATGCGGGGCTGCTCGATAATCTCCGTAGCTACGGTATCCCGCCCTCAGAACAGTATGCGATTATCCTTAAAAGTAATTTCGGGGCTATCGGCGGTGCGATCTGGCGTGGGATTGCCACGTTGCGTGGCAGTGGAGGCAAGATAAAACTTCCCGGACGTTATCTTTTAAGTGTTGTAAGCAGGAAGGAAGAAGCTGCTGTTTCTTGATTTTCGGTCACTTATGCCGGTTAAGAATTTAGTTAAGACACATATTGAAAATCACTTGTATATGAAATGTAACTATTGTATCTTTGTGTTGTCGATGAGCTTACAGACAAGACTAAACTAAATTTATTAACACAAAAACAAATTTGATTATGCCAGTATTGTATGGTCCATTTCAGTCCGTTCTGAAAGACAAAAACGGAGAACAACTATTCTATCCCCGTGTGTTGCGCACAGGTAATGTAAGTACTTCACAGATCTCTAAAGAGATAGCGGCTTATTCCTCCCTTTCTCCGGGTGATGTGAAGAACACGCTGGACAACCTGGTGACGGTAGTCAGCCAGCATCTTCAATCCTCGGAGAGTGTGACGCTTGACGGTTTCGGAACTTTCCGTCTGGTGATGAAGTCGAACGGTAAAGGTGTGAAAACTGTGGACGACGTGTCTGCCGCCCAAGCTTCACTGACAGTTCGCTTTCTTCCCTGTTCCACCCGTCATTTGGATGGCACTATGGCCACCCGTTCGCTAGTGACAGGCGCCCGGTGTGTCCGTTTCGACCGTATCGATACCTCTGCTTCTGGTGAAGGAGAGGGTGGCAAGCCCGAAGGCGGCGGTTCCGGCGGTGGGGTGACACCGGATCCGTCAGTGTGATTCTCCGGCACAACACAGATTCAAACGACTAAACTAAACGAAGTATTCTGCTGAACGGCAGGTGCTTAACTGAACTGTAAATTATTCACTGATTATGCGAACTGTCAATTTGTTCGTGGTGCATTGTAGCGCCACGAGGGAGGATTGTACACTCTCCCCTGAAGCTTTGGACGTGATGCATCGGCGTCGCGGATTCAACGGAACAGGCTACCACTACTACATCCGCAAGGACGGAACGTTGTACCTCACCCGCTCGCTCGAACGTATCGGAATTAATGCAAAATACATGGATATATTAATATAGAAAACCATTCACATATTACAGGATATGTGAGAACAAAAAACCGACTATCATTTCTGATAGTCGGCAATCTTCCTACTCGGTTTGTACAGAACTCAAGAGGTAAGCTCTGTCTTCCTTAGTTAATGATTGGCAAAATGCTTCTAGCTCTTGCTTTCGCTTTTCAACCTCCTTTTGCATGAAGCTTGATTTTAACGACTTCAAGTTTTCAATCCACTCCTTGCACTTTTCAATCTGTTCGTCACAGCGTGTAATGTAGTACTCGGCAGAACCTTCCACTTTAAGAGAAGTTCCAAACTTTGATAACTGTTCCAACCGTGTCGCAGGAATCACGGTGGAGCTTTCCTTGATTAAATTGTTCATTGTATAAATATATATAATGTTGCTCGGTAAGTACCAACCCTCGCAAATCAATTTAATTTGTCCGAAGACCAGATTACGGGTACTTGAAAAGTGTGCTGACGTAATCTTTAGCAGGAATGCGATGCAAATATAAATGTTTTTTATGACATAAAAAAACAGCAAATGAATTTCTTCAAATGCTGTTCTTTCTATGCACGATAGGATGATTTACCTTTTTATCATCTCATAATTTTCTTCTGAATTCTCATCTGTAGCAGTAATATGTAATTCTGTCTTAGTCAGTTTAGTTATCGTTATCGACTTACCCGCTAACCAACCAGAATCTCTCAAAATAAGCTTATTACCATTAATAGAACTTGCAAAATAATAAGTATGGCTACCGTCACTATATCCTCCATTGCCGTCTGTATCTTCAAAGAAGATATATTCTCCAGAGACATCCTCTGTCCAATTCTCCTTTTGATTATTGTCATCATACTCCCAACCATAACATTTAATCATATCCCAAGTACCTTGAAGATTAGCCAAAGAAATTTCGACTGAATTTTCTTCTTCATCATCATCGCTACAAGAAGTAAAACCTGCACATAAAGCAATAACCAATAAAGTCGCAAAAAATCTAAATGTTTTCATATTCTGTAAATAATCTTTTCGTTTATAATTTTATTTGTAGTATAAGCTGCTCAAAAATTGAGTTGGCTACTTAAAAGATAGTAGCAAAAGTTGTTTCTTAATGTCTGATTCGTAGTTAT
>OGIY01000630.1_pt1 | contig 17641 bp, 12 predicted proteins | sample 1571931 | NCBI WGS metagenome assembly OGIY01 (sample SAMEA2582110, study PRJEB24529) | metagenome | biome: Human gut stool | place: China | collected 2011
GAAGGAAAAACGTTAAGAAACCAGTGTCATTTCTTGTCCGCGTTTATAGAGGCTTATCTTGTGAAAAATAGGGATATTCAGTAAATGTCTCTAAAAAATAAGATGGCATATGAAGATGATAGGGCATGACCATTTCATATGCCATTCTTATTGTCATTTTTCCGTGCTTTCTCACATACTTCTATCCGACAGGACATGACGTTCCGGAAGAAGTCTGATGACCTCTTCTGATTCTGTGAGTAAAATCATATCATGCTGCTTTAGCTGTTTTGTTTCTGATTTTTTCTATTATCAGTATGGCATTTGCCGTATGTATTCCAAAGAAAATCCACAGTATTTCCGTCTTCCTGTTTCTGGCCTTTATCCTTGAGAGCGAGTAATGTTGCTTTTGAGTGCCGAAGCTTCCTTCAAGCCGTGTTGCCCTTTCTTTTGAGAGTTCGCTTCTAAGCACCTTCCTCAAAGGCTCATCTTTGGCCGCCCTTCCCTTGCGCACAAAGGATGTGGATATCCCATATTTTGTACAGAACTTTCTGTTGGCATTATTGGCATATATGGAATCGGCAGCCACACATCTTACCCTTACATTCATAAGCTTCTGCTGCATGCGGATACAGTCCTTCAAGCGTATACCCTCATTGAATGCCTTGAACGAGAGGTGTTCGATGAACGATATGCCGTCTATCTGTATATTATTGACCTTTGCACCGAACTCGACGGACTTGGTTTCCTTGCCTCTGACGATGGGACGTACATAATGACGGTCAATGCTGACGATGCGGTCACTGACTTTCCGCCCTTCAAACATTTCCTTTTCTTGTACAAGCACCTTTCTGATGATGGAAAGACGCTTATGATAATCCTGGGTATATCGGAGTAAAGCACCGTACTCGCTATGGATCCCATCCCTTTGACTGAGGAGCTTTTCAAGAAGCTTGATCATACGGCGCTTAAGCATTCTTGTCCTTGAAGCTCTCCTCTTTCTTTTCTTGCAGTAGGACAGATAGGATTCCGCCACATTCCTGTATTTGTTGCGCGGACGCCTTATGCCCAGCTCCCTGCAATGCCGGCATATATGCCTGTAGAGCCATTCGAGGCTTTCCCAAAGGAGTTTCATGTCCGTAGGAAAACGCATGTGGCTTTCATAGCATGTGGCATCGGTCATGCATACGTGAAGGTTATCAAGATAAGGTTTCCAGTGTGAAGCCAGGAGCTCCTGGAAAGAATCAATGTCAAGGCGGGATGCTATCTCATTACGGATGGCACTGACTATCTTGAAGTTGGTTATGGGAAGGGACGGGGGAATCATAATTCCACAGAAAATCTGGTAGTGTATGTTCCCGTTCAGATGTTCCACCAGTTGCCTGTCGGAGAATCCGGTGTATGCCTTCAGGACCATAAGGGCGATCTTTGCGGAAGGACTGAATCTGTTCCTGCGTCCCAGGCGCCGGTCCGACAGGCCGGCGGCTTTTGCCATACATTCAAACGGAAAGACCGAATGAAGCTTGCCAAGCTCACTCTCATTAAAACTCTTGCGGTATTTTTCCAGAATATCAAATTCTGTAAAACCCAAAGTAGGGTGAATTTCTGAAATATTCACTATCTTTGCCATATCTTATTAGTTTGGATATTTCCCCCGTTTTGGCCGTCAAACCTTATTTTCGGGGGAATACCTAAAGATACAAAAAAGCCAACTAATTTGCAACACTTTGTGTATGAATTAGTTGGCTAATTTTATACTATTTACTGAATGTCCCTTCTTATATTAAATGAGTTAGAAGTTTACTTGATTTTATCCGTTATTCCGGTAATCCAGCGGGCTCATCCCCACATATCTTTTAAAATATTTTCCGAAAAAGGACATGTTAGCAAAGTTGAGCGAGTCTGAGATCTCCTGAATCGAAAGATTTGTTGATTTTAGTTGCGACTTTGCATCCATGATAACCATGCGCGAAATAATTTCCATGCAGGTATTTCCCGTTGCCTGTTTTACCGTAGTGCAGAGGTGTGTTTGAGTTATTCCTAACTTTTCGGCATACCATGCTACATTACGTGTTTTATTGTAATTCTGCATGACCAGCTGAGTGAAGTTTTTGCATAATATTTCGCTCTTCGACAAATTACTTTTGTTTTCATTTGCCCGGTTGCTGTACATGGCTGCTATACCTATATGTATATTATTATAGAGGTGTGGAGTTATGAACTTTCGGGTATTCTCGTTAAAGAATTCATACAGCTTTATCAAAAAACAGAGATAATCTTTCAGCAGTGCAGCACCTTCCTGACGGAGGGTAATGAGCGGGCGTCCTAAAGTGATGTATAAAGTGTTCATTGTAGAACGGTTTAAGTTAGCCTGTTCTACATATTTCGATGAAAACCCTCCGAAGTATAGCTCCATTTCTCCTTTTACACTATGTATCTGAAGAATTGTTCCGGGCATGATTGTCACAAAATCGTTGGCACGTACAGTTATTCGGTTCAGGTTAACTGATGCTTCTACCTCACCGCTCATACACAGAACGAAAATTTCCGATTTTATCCGGCAGGGAAAATTGGTGTATAAGCTTAAAAGTTCCTTGCTTATGCCTGTTCCTACAATCCATTCTTCCGGTAAATCTATTTTGGGTAATTCTTTTTCCATCGTTTAAAACTTTCTACAAAGTTATATGTTTTTTGAAATATAGACTATTCATAAGCAGACTAAATAATCTGTTTTACTTTATAAATTAATGATTTACATGTGAGCTATCAATGTGATATTAAAAAATAGAACAAAAATAATAAAATTAGACCTTGTCAGTTCGTCTGAAAGGTTATTACTTTGCACCGATTAATAAAAATAAAATTTTAAGGTATCAAATGAAAAAGAATTTGTTTTTTTACTTGTTTGCTGTATTGTGTACAGTGAGCTTGTTCACTTCTTGTAGTGACGATGATGAACCAACAGTAACTGTCCCTGGCAATGTTGATGTAGCAGGTGACTATAAAGGAGCATTGAATGTTACGTTGAAAATGGAAACTGGAGATGTTCCTGCTGGTAATGTTCCTGCTCAGCTTGTTTCTGTGACTAATGCTGGAGAAAATACTGTAGATTTAAAAATCAGCAACTTTTCTTTCAGTGGAATGCAACTAGGTGATATTGAAGTAAGTGGTTGCCAGTTGACTGATGCTGGAAATGGTAAATATACTTTTACAGCAACTTCTTCGATGGACGTAACAGGGCTGCTGTCTGCTGGAATCAAAGCAAATGGAGTTTTTGAAGATAAAACTCTTAAACTCGATTTGGATATAGATGATGTCAAACTGATGGGATCTCCAGTACCTTATACTGTAAAAGTAACTTATTCTGGTACTAAACTTTCTGGTACAGAAAGTAGTGAAGCTAAAATCCTTTCTTTTGTTTTCGACAAAGAAGTTGCAGCTGCTAATGCTGTAGTAATGGGAGAACCTGTTATCGATGAAACGTCTAAGACTATTAAATTTACTGTAAATTCAGAAGCTACAGCAGAAGAACTGGCTGCTTTAGTTCCGACTATTGAAGTTTCTGAAAAAGCAACGGTTACTCCTGCAAGTGGTGAAGTTGGAGACTTTTCGAATGGTAAGACTGTAACTTACATAGTTACTGCTGAAAACGGATCAACTGCAGAATATGTGGCTTCTGTTTCTTCTCAGGTTACAGTTTATGGTTTTGAAACTTGGGTTGCTGGTGTAGAAGGTCAGAAACCTGATATGACTTTCTATAATCCGGATGGATGGTGTTCAAGTAATGCTGGAGTTCAGATGCTAAAGGGAATGGAACTGGCAGATCATTATGCTGTTGAAGCTACCAATGATGCACATTCTGGTGAGAAAGCTGCTTTAATAACTTCTGTTGATTCAAAAGGAGCTAATTTGGGTATTAAAGTTCCTAAAGTTACAACCGGATCTTTGTTCTTGGGTACTTTTATTACAGATATATTTAATACATTGAATAGTACTAAGTTTGGTATTCCCTATTCTGCAAAACCAGTTTCATTGAAAGGCTGGTATAAGTATACTCCGGGACCGGACTTTTACGTGGTAAATGAACAACCATACGATCAGCATTGTCATGAGGCTGTTTTGGACAAAACAAAAACTGATGAATTTATGATTAGTGTTGTTTTGTATGAAACTGAGGAGTATGATACAAAGAATTGGTCAGATTGTTTAACAGGAGTTGCTGATACTGAAAAGAATATTTATACTTCTAGTCGTGTTGCTGCTATTGCGCAGTTGACTGGTGGTGAACAGACAGAATGGAAAGAATTTAATTTGACTCTTGACTGGAAGAAAGAATACAATGCTGATACAAAATATCGTATGGCTATTATCTGTTCTGCTAGTAAAGATGGTGATAAATTTTGGGGAGCTCCGGGAAGTACGCTGATTGTAGACGACTTTGAATTGGTAGCTGAATGAAATAGAGATTAATTCTTGTTTTTATAAAAATAAAAGACGAGTATCAGTGTTATGTTTTGATACTTGTCTTTTATTTTTTTATGTATTTATCTGATAGAATATATAACTTTTTTGTACAAAAAGAATTTGTACAAATTATAAAAAAACATGCTGATGTTTTATCCAATTCTTGGGCAAGTTTTCTTGAATTTATGCTCATGTTTTTTTTAGTATGCAGTGATTCCTAAAATATAGATATCTGATATAAACTAAAAAGGCTCTATCAATCGTATTTGGGAGAATGACAGAGCCTTTTTTATAGTAAGTAAAGTGGTTGATTCTTAATGTAATAAACTCTTTTGGGAAGAGCCTGATCTTTGGTTTGCCCTCACGTTTTCTTCAATAGCTGAAAATTTGATGAGAGGCTTGAAAAATATGTATTTCCATTATGCGAGGTTAAAACTCGTAGCCAAATCCGAAATTCAGATAAATGGGGTACATGGCAAAAGAAATAGTATTGAAGTCTTTCTTGAATATGTCATTGAGTCCCCATGTCAAATCGGCGTGTACAGTGAGGTGTTTGTAAGCTTTCCAGCTTCCTCCAGCCTGAATACCCCATTGGAAACGACGTAATTCATCAGAAAAGTCATATGCAGCTGAGTTATCACCTTCAAAATCAATGCGGCTTCCCGTAGCATCGGGAGTGCGCAAATGTCCTTCATAAACTTCTCCTGAAAAATCTCCATCCATCATGTATGAGAAATAAGGGCCGGCTACAACTTTCCAGCGGTTATTGATTTTATAGTTTGCCAACAATGGAATAGTGATATACGACATCTTGACTTTGGTTTTGACACCTCCGGTCCAGAGTCCTTCTACTTTTCCGCCTACCTCGTTGAAGATAGCCATTCCGTAATTTTTTACTGTAGCACGTGTGGTCATGTCTTTGCTGTCAAGTCTTATTCCAAGACTTATTCCCCATTTCTGGGCAGCATCAACCCATTTTGTTGCGTTTCCTTCAATTGTTATGGCAAGTCCCGGTGAGTAACTGTCCAAACTTCTGATCTCTTTTGGAAGAGGAAGCGGTGAAGTTCCTCCGATATTTACTCCTGCCTTGAATTCGTAATCCAGTCCATGTAGGGATGACCATAGCAAACCTTTATGTTCGGTAGACTGTGCATGTAACAAATTTGCTCCTGCGGTAAGTGCCGCAGCTAATATAAATATATATTTTTTCATATTCCTGTTTCGAATATCTAGATGATTGAATTGTATTATTCACAAGTTATTTCTACTTCGTCAATGCAAAGCTCACTTCCTATAGCCCCTTCGAAATAGGCTCCCTGAATGCTGGAAGAGAAGACAATAGCAAGTTTATATTTACCAGCTTTCAGATTATCTTCATTAATGGTTTTACCATTTTGGAGCTTGAAGTCCAGATCAAATCTGGTCCACTGGTCGGTTGCTTCTGTTTTGTCTATACGTGCCATTGAAACAATGTTCTTTGCCTTCTCGTTGCCTTCCGTAAATAAGTCACCATCCAGTGAGAAGTCACTGTTGGGCGCTTCATAAAGCACGGCATAGATATCACCGGTATCGGTTTTTCCTGAAATGACATTTCCGTTCTGGTCTGTCAATGTTGCTCCCGGTTTATATTTGTAGTATCCCGACATTTTCAGAGGTTTCCGTGTGAAAGGGAAGCCGAACTGAGTTGCTTGTCGTGGAGCAATGATAGCATAAGTCATGTTGAAAGAGCCGATAAAGAGATTTCCGGCTGCAATCGGCATTTTAGGATTGGTATTCATACCGAAGGTTCCTGTTGACTGAGTAACTAGTTTTACACATTTGCCTTCTACTCCTCCGTCAGCCTGTGATGTCGGATATTGTATGGCATTGGTTGCCATGCCGCATAAATTATATCCCTGATTACCACTTGCCCATTGCATGATACCATTTACATCAGTCAGGTATAATACATGATATGGATTGATTTCTCTTAAGTTTTCGAATGAATATTTTAAAGGCAGCTCTATTGTGTATAGATTAACTGTGTAAGTTGCCTTGTTACTTCCATCTTCGGATGTGACAGTGAAGGTACGCTCTTTTTCAGTGCTGAAATCGTAGTAAGGTGGATTGTCCTTGCTTTGAGATTGGTCTGGACTGATGGTAGCTCCGTCAGGGAGAGTGAAATTCAATTCCTGAGCTGCTATATTAGAGCCTTCGAAAACGAAGATCTCGATTTCTCTGCTTATTTCATTGATGTTTATTAATTGGATATTTGCTCCACTGCATCCGTCTATTGCCGCTTCTACATTTAATGCTTCATCCTGAATGCAGGATATTGTGGATAAGGATAAGGTGATTCCGATTAAAATGTTTTTAAAATTCATGTTTCTTTTTAATTATCGTTGACGTGGCAAATATACAACAAAAAAAGCAGGCTGGAAGCTAATTCCATCTTAATTTTTATACTGTATTTATGAAAAATAGACTAAAACAATATTAGTAAAATATATGAGTTTCGATACTTTATGATATGGTATAAGTATGGAAAGATAAAAAATAGAACAAAAATAAAAAAAACAGACCTTTTCGATAAGCTGAAAATTCTATTACTTTGTGCCCCGAAAAAATAAAATTACTAATTGAATGAAAATGAAAAACTATTTAAAAGTTCTTTCTTCCGTAATGTTACTGGCTTTTTTAGGCAGTTGCTCGGGTGAAGAAGGAAAGGAGAGTGTTTCAGGGCAAGGCAGTATCATGGTTGATTTGTCGACCAATCTGTCTTATAGTCGCGCTGTAGATGAGAGCGCTTACCGTAACGTAAACAATTATAAGGTATCTCTATATAAAGGAGAAGAGCCTGTTTATACAGATCAGCTTTATGGAGATTTGGATGTAGAACAGAAAGTTGATTTTGGTGTTTCTTATACACTGACCGCTTATTATGGAGAGGATGTTGCTGCTGGTTACGACAAACTGTACGTAAAGGGTAGTCAGACATTTACGGTATCTCAAGGTGATAAAAAAACTGTTTCTATTCTTTGTAAACCTGCCAATGCCAGAATTACTTTGGTTTATAAAGGAAATGATGATAACGATGCATTCGAAGATTACTTCCAGGATTGTACCGTTACTGTAAAGACCGATTATATGGATGAGGCTTGGACTATGAACAAGTCGAATGAAGGTCAGCAGCTTTACCTGAAGACTGGTGATGAAGGTACAAATGCTACTTTGTCCTTCTCTTTAATCGATAAAAACGGTGAACCTGTATCTGTTGATGGTTTCGATACTTCTAAGGTAATCGATTTGAAACCTTGCTATTCTTATACTTTGACTATCAAGCCGAATAAAACAGATATTGCAGGAGGTAAGCTGGGCTTGACTATTACTGTTGATGATGGGGTAACAGAAGAAGATGTTACTGTTAATATCCCGGGTGATTACATTCCAAATTAAGATAAAATACGAATAAAATGAAAAAATATAAGAGTTTAATATGGCTTTTAGGCCTTATTGTAAGTTTGTCATCTTGCGAAATGCGTGACGAACTTTTGGGTAAAGGAGGAGCCGGAGAAAATGCCGGTACACTGGAGCTTGACCTGGCATCTATTTATAACGGAGTAACAATAAGTCGTGCCGGAGAAACTGTAGACGGCGGAACTACTACCGGAAGTTTTAATGAAGAAGATGTAAATGTAGACAATTATACACTGGTTGTTACGAATACTGAAACTCAGGAAGAAGCAGCCAGAGGTAAAGTCAGTGAATTGAAGAACGAAAACGGTAAGGTAGTTCTTTCTTTGGGTGAAGGAAGCTATGCTGTAACTGCTTACAATTACGAAGGTGAAAATGTAACAGTATCCGAGCGTCCTTATTTTAAAGGGGAACAGACTTTCTCTGTAAAGAAGGGTATTGCTACAAATGTTGATTTACCGTGTAAACTGGCATGTATTGAAGTATCTGTTGGGCTGACAGCTTCATTCGAAGAAGCTTTTAAAGATGATTATTCAGTAATAGTTGATAATAGAGATGGTGCCACCCAAATATTCGATAAGAGTTCTCTTGGTAAGAAATATTATTTTCAGGTTCCTGAACGCCAGAACAGCCTGAATGCTTCTATCAAGGCAACTTCTGTAGAAGGTAATTTTATTGAATTGAAAGCAACTATTCAGAAGCCTTCTGATGCAGAGGGTAGCGAATCTTATTTGGCTGGTGGAGATTCTTTTAATATTCAACTGACAGAAGACGGTTCTACAGATTCTTATATTTCTATCGGTATTACAGTTGACCTGACATTCACTGAAGTGGGTGAAACAATTAAAATCCCTGTAGGTAATATTATTTATGAAGGTCCGGATACTCCGGGTGAAGGTGGTGGTGAAGAACCGGAAGCTTCTATCACATTCGAAGGATTGCCTGCTACTTATACTTGTACCCATGGAAATGATACTATTGCAGGTTTGCAGGATGTTCACATCTTAGCTCCTAATGGTATTAAAAATCTGAACGTTACTATTTCAGGTGAGATTGCTGGTCTGTTAGGCATGGTAAGCTTACCGGAAACATTTGACATCTGTAATATGGATGATAATCTAAAGGAAAAGATCATAAGTTTAGGTCTTGTAACAGAAGAGGAGTACATTCAGCTACATGCTGGAACTTGTACAGACTTTACCTTTAAGTTGGGAGGATTGTTAGCTTTGATTCCAACGGTGGTAACATCTGGAAGCAGTACGTTCAATTTGGCAGTTTCAGATGGAGTAAATACTAAAGACGGAGATATTACAGTTATTGTAAATCCAAAGAAAGGAGAGTAAGAGTTTATGAAATTAACAAATATAATGATAGGATTATTTCTGGGTGTAGGACTGATTTCTTCCTGCCAGTCAGAAATAGATGAAGCCAAAGGATATGGTTATCTCCAACTTTCTTCCGTTGATGTTAATAAGAGTGTGACTACTCGTGCTGACATTACAAGTTCGGAAGCAATAGCTGTAGATATATTGAATGCTTCGAATGCTGTGGTTAAACATGCTGACGACTGGAAAACTCTGGATGATGTTCTGTTGCCGGTAGCAACTTACACAATTAAGGCTTATTCGGCAGATAAAAACATGGAAACTCAGGGGTTTGATGCACTTCCTTATTATGAAGGACAGAGCGGTATAGCAATTGAGGCAAACAAAGCAAAAACTGTTGAAATCACTTGTAAACTGGCACAGACAATGGTTTCTGTAAGTTGCTCAGAAAGTTTTAAGTCTACTTTTTCTGATTATACTTGTTATATAGAAGGTGCCGATGCGCTAAGTATTCCTTTTGTTAAGGATGAAACTCGTACTGCTTATGTAAAGGCCGGTCAGTCTTTGACCGTAAAAGTTGATTTCGGTAATGGAAAATCTTTCTCTCAGGAAATCACTTCGAAAGCGGAAGCTGCTTACCATTATAAAGTAAACCTGGATATTACGGAAGGTAATGCCGGATTCGATATCTCGGTAGACCAGACTATTCATCAGTATGATGTGACTGTAAAAGTTCCTACCAAGCAGGAAAGTGCTGATATGGTAACCAGCGATATTAAGAACGATGCTTCTAAAGTTTGGGGACAGTTTGCTTATTTGTCGGGTTCTTGTAATTTAGCGGAAATTACTTCTCCGGTACAGTTCCGTTACAAGAAGAAAGCCGATGCTGAATGGACTACAATTGAAGCTGTTCAGGAAGAAGGCACTAAGAACTACTCTGTAAAGGTTGCCCCGCTAGATTTCGGTACGGAGTACGAATATTACATTTTGTGTGGAGATAAGACAGGCGAAACTTGTACGTTTACTACAGAATCGTATGTGGAAATTCCGAATCTGAACTTTGATACTTGGAGACAGAAAGGAAAGAACTGGTATCCGAATGCTGATGCTTCTAATAGTTATTGGTCAACTGGAAATGAGGGTGTGACTTTAGGAGGAAACTCTAATAGTGTAGGAGTCAGTGATTCTTATAGTGGGTTGGCTGCTCAGTTACAAACAGTACAAGTTAAAGTTTTGATTGTGAAGGTGACTGCTGCTGGTAATATTTTTATTGGAAATTATAAGACTAATACATCTAATCCGGCTTCAAGCGTATCATTTGGTAGAGATTATACAGGAGCTCGTCCGACTAAATTATCTGGATATTTTAAATATCAGCCGGGGGCAACAATGTCTGATGGAAGTGTTCCGTCTGAAAAATTGGAAAAAGATGAGTGTGATATTTATATTCAGTTATGGTCGGGAGGTGAAACTATCGGCGAAGGACATTTTATAACAAATGAAACTGTTTCAGAATACACACATTTTGAAATTCCTATAGAATATACAGTAACAAACAAACGTCCTGATAAGATTGCAATTGTAGCAACTTCTAGCCGTTATGGTGGATATTTTGACGGAATGAATGTAATTGGTCAGCTGGCGATTGGCAGTACCCTTTGGGTAGATGATTTTGAATTGTCATACTATTAATGTTTGCATGAAGAAATATTTCATTTTATTATTAACCTTTTTGTGCGTAACTTCGGTCTACGCACGAAAAGGTTATGATCGTAATATAAAGCCCTCCTTATTTGTTCCGAAAGGATCGTGGATGGGAGGTGTCACATTCTCTTATACAGAATTGACCGGTGATAATTATAAGCTTCTGATATTGGATGATGTAAACGGTGAAGGGTATACCTTTAAGGTAAGTCCATATGCCGGATATTTTTTCCGTGATAATATGGCTGCCGGTGTGCGTTTGAATTATAACCGTACCTATGCGGATATAGGTAATGTCAATCTGGATTTGGGAGATGACCTGACATTCGATATCAGCGATTATAAATATCTGGAGCATGAATATACTGCTGCCGGATTTTTACGCACATATATGGGGCTGGGAAACAGTAAAGTTTTTGGCTTTTTCAATGAGCTTCGTCTGACGTATGGATATGGTCAGGGAAAAACGTTGTCCGGGTCGGATGAGAAAGCTACGGGTACCTATCAGACCTCTCATCGTTTACAGATTGGTGCGGCGCCGGGCTTGACGGCTTTCGTTACGAACAATATGGCAGTCGAGGTGTCGATTAATGTTGTCGGTTTGGATTTTAAATGGATTGAACAGACAACCAATCAGGTAGAACATGGTTCGTACCGTCAGAGCTCGGCTGATTTTAAGATTAATATATTTTCCATCAATATCGGTGTTTGTACTTATTTTTAAATTGACAAATTATGATTATAAAAGCTTTAAAGTTTAGCTTTATATCACTCTTGTTACTGAACATGTCTTCGTGTATAGAGAATGACATTCCTTATCCTTATATCGAGGGGGTTATTCAGGAAATTCAGGTAGACGGAATGCAGGGAGAAGCCGTGTTCAATAATCAGGCTCGTACTATTGAGCTTACTATAGGGGAGGATGCTTTTATTGACAGTTTACCTGTTACGAAACTGATTGCCAATACGGAAGCTTCAATCTCTCCGGATGTTGCAGCATGTATTAAACCGAATGGTTTTCCTAATTTCAGTTTTAGTTCGCTGTCAGAACTTCCTGCTAATGCCAATACGGCTATTGATTTTACGAATCCAGTTAGAATCTTGTTGAAAACTTATCAGGATTATCAGTGGAGGGTGACTGTAAAGCAAGAAATTGAACGTGTGATTGAGGTGGAGAATCAGTCGGGTACTGCTCCTTCATTGGACTTATATAATCATGTTGCTATTATCTATGTCACGGAAGATGCTGATTACCGGAATATCAAGATTAAAAAATTAAATCTGGAGGGCTCAAAAACAGTATTAGATCCAGATCCGGCAACAGTAACGGATTTTACTCGTCCACGTGTGTTTAAGGCTTACCGTAATGGCAGATATATATGCGACTGGACGGTGGATGCACAGAAATCATCGGTAGCCGCTTCTGTAGAAAAAGTAAATGCATGGGCTACTAAGGCTTATATCAGTGGAAGTTTTCGTGCTGGAACTGATATTTCTGTGGAATATCGTGTGAAAGGTAATGAGGAATGGACGAAATTGGATAATTCGGCTATTACTGAAACAGGAGGCACTTCTTATTCTGCTGAACTTACGGGGTTGCAGAGTGGTACGGATTATGAAGTACGGGCACTGGCCGGAGGTAGTGAAGGCGATGTATATTCTTTCCAGACGGAAACGATTGTGACTCTTCCCAACATGAATTTCGAAACTTGGACACAGGATGGAAAAACTTGGTATCCGAACCCTGTTGCCGATAATCTGGATGATCCACAGGCTTATTGGGCTACAGGTAATGAGGGAGTGACTATTTATAAGGAGTCGAGTACCGTACCTGTTACAGGTAGTGATGCTTATAAAGGAAAGGCTGCCAAAATGTATACGTACGGAGATATTTTATTGGTCGGTGCTGCTGCCGGTAATTTGTTTATCGGGACTTATAAAACGAATGTAGGAAAACCTGAGTCGAGTCCGTCGTTTGGACGTGCTTATTCTGGAGCCCGTCCTACAAAACTGAGTGGGTATTATAAATATAAATCAATGCCTGTTACATACGCTGGTACTGTTCCCGGAAATCTGAAAACAGATCAATGCCATATTTATTTAAGATTATGGGATGATGCCGGACAGGAAATAGCTTATGGTGAGTTTATTGGTACAGAGTCTGTTACTGAATATACGAAATTTGAGTTTGATATTAAGTATAGTAATACTGAATCGAAACCTGCGAAAATCGCGATTGTTGCTACTTCCAGTAAGTATGGCGGTGATTTTGATGAGAATGGAAAGAAAGTAATCGGACAGGTTGGCGACGGCAGTACGTTGTGGGTAGATGAATTTGAATTAGGTTATGAATAAATTGGTTATTGAATATATGAAGTGGATAGGAGGCTTGTGCTCGCTGCTGCTATGTATGCTACTGGGAGGGTGTCAGGAGAATGAGGAAACTGATTTATCTGGCAAAACGGGATTGCTTGTTACCTTGACTGATGAGGATAATAAAGCATATTCACGTAAAGCTCCTTCTGAGTTGGAAGATCCGCTGACAGAAATGTTTCAGTTGAAGATTCTATATAGTGGTACCGATAAATCTGCCTATAAGGGAACTTGTAAGGAATATGTTTTATTACAGGAAGGCCTGTACGATTTGACTGCTACGTATGGTGATAATCCAGTGATTGCATTGGATGCTCCCTATTATGTAGGAAGTTTGAATGCACAGGAAGTGATAAAAGGAGAAATGACTTCAGCTTCTATATCTTGCTCTGTAGCCAATTCTCTGTTGTCTGTCATTTATAACAGAGAGAGTCTGAACAAGATGTATGAATCCTATTTCGTAACAGTATCTGTAGGCAGTGAGTCTGTCGATCTGGATGCTGATTCAGGAAAGAGTGCTTATTTTCGTGCAGGTTCGTCAGTGAAGCTGGTTTTCCATGGCCGTTTATCTGGTACGGGAAAAGAGGTCGTATATGATATTCCGGATCAGGAGCAGTTTGCAAATATTGCAGTAAAGACTCATGTAAAGGTTACATTAGGTCTGGATGATTCAGAAATTTCATCGGGAGTAGGTATTTCTATTGAGAAACTTGAAACGGAAACGGTTTCTATTGCTGAAACGATACCTTCAGAGTTTATGCCTAAGCCGAAATTGGAATCGGATGGTTTTCTGAATAACGAGCTCTCGTTCGCTGAAACAGAAAAAAAATCGGCAACTATTCGTTTGAAACTTTCATCTGCCTTGCAGGAGTTGAAGTTGAAATTTAATTCGGCAGATACTAAGTTTGCTGGATTGGAACAAGGAAAAGAATATTTGTTGTCTAGTGCTGAAGATAAGTCTGCGATTGAAAATGCATTAGGTATTTCCTTACCGGAAGTTGGAGCAACGGAGGCTGTTTTGGATTTTACTTCTTTATTACCACAGCTGATGACGAATAAGGGAGCAACTGTTACGTCAACAATAGAAGTGGATGTGAAGGCCAATAACCGCTGGGCTAGTGAAGATGCAACAGTAAATCGGGTTTATACACTTAAGTGTAATAAGCCGGAGTTCTCTATCGTAACTAATCCGGGAAACTTCTGGTGTAAGGAATTTAGTGTAGACAGCTGTGATATAAAGACTGGAGATATCGAAACGATTTCGCAGAAAATTCAATATCAATATCGTAAGAAAGGCGACGAGCAATGGATAGACTGTGATCGCTTGGTACAGTTTGACGACTATCCTGTGGATAAGCAATATCAGATACGTGCTGTTTATCGTGAGGGTATCGAAACAGAGCCAGTGGATGTGGTGCTGGAAACTCCGCAACAGTTACCGAATTCGGATATGGAAGAATGGTATATTGAGGAAAAGAAAAAATCGGGTACATGGCCCTCTAAGGATAAAACTTATTACACTTTCCATCCTTATGCAGAAGGTAATGCCAGCTCGTCTTGGTGGGCAACAAACAACGATAAAGCTCAAGGAGGAACGTATGCTTTTGGAATTTGGTATGAAGGTTGCTTTGCATCCTGTGTCAGTTATACAGAAGATGCTCATGGAGGCACAAAAGCTGCGTTGATGTATCTTTCGGGATGTGGTGATGGCTATGCCAATACTGCGGGTACTTATGTCGGTGGTGCTATGGTAGGTAGCTTGTTTATTGGAACTTATGACTCTGGTATTATACAAGGGCATGATTTTGGTTCTCGTCCAACTTCGATGTCTTTTTGGTATAAATATAAGCCCTATAATTCTGATGCTTTCAAGGTTGTTGTGTCTTTAAAGAATGGAGATCGGGAAATTGCAACTGGAACGTATGAACCTGCTGCCTCTTCGGAAGAAAATGGTGAATATGGACACGCCACAGTTGATTTTAATTATACTGAACCTTTTGAGAAAGCAACTTCTATATGTGTGCAGTTTTTGGCCTCGAATAAAACTTCACTTTCTCAGAGTGATTTTGATTTAGGAACAACTATAACTTATCCAGTGATTGGCGATTGGACTGTGCATATGGGAAGTATTTTGAAGATAGATGATATTTCCTTGGCATTTGATAAATAAAAGATGAAGTCATGAAACGAAATATACTTTATATATTGTGTGGAATCTTTTTGCTGATTGGTTGTCAGCAAAAAGAAGTTTTATCTGGGGCAGGTTATATGTCTGTTTCTGGTATAGAAGTCCAATCGCAAACTGTGGCAGAAGTCGCTTCGCGTTCAACTGATGATATAATCTGGACTGTTGAATTGTGGAAGGGGGGTGAGATGCTTCGCACACTTTCTACTGAAGAAATGCAGAATAAAATCGAATTGGATGCTGCAGATGATTATATGTTGAAAGTGTATAGTCCGAATTATGGAGTGGAAAAAAGCTGGACTAATGAAGAGAAAGGTGAGCCTGTTTATTATACGGAAGTTCCTTTTGTCGTAAAACGGGGAGAAACTACTGGATTGAAAGTTCAGGTTCCTACGATTACATTTGCTGTAAGCCTAAATCTGTCGGAGGTGATCGGGGATTGGTTACAGGAATATGATTTTACAGTGACTGCTGGAGATAGAACTGTAGCTTTAGACAATGGAGATATTGTTTATTTTCCCTATTCTGAAGGTGTTTCTTTCAGTTATCAGTTGACTTTGACAAACTCTGATTCAGAAACGAATACATTAAATGGTGATTGGGGAAAAGATGAAGGAGAAGGCATAAACACAAATACGATATATACTGTTGTTTACAACTGGGATACTCATTCTTTGTCTTTGAAAGAGTAAAGGATTGATAACATTCACAAAATCCTTCTTGTTCTTCATGAATAAAGGAGGATTTTTTGTTGTTGTGAACAGTATTTACTGATATAAAAAACGGGTGGAACGTTATTTGCATTCCACCCGTTTCTGTTTTTATGTTAGGGATAATCTGTTTATACAATACCCTGAGCCATCATAGCTTTGGCAACTTTCATGAAGCCGGCAACGTTTGCACCTTTCACGTAGTTGATATAACCGTCTGGTTCTGTACCATACTGTACACAAGCTTCGTGAATGTTCTTCATGATGCTCTTCAGTTTTTCGTCTACTTCTTCCTGACTCCAGCTCAGTTTGATAGAATTCTGAGTCATTTCCAAACCAGAAACAGAAACACCACCAGCATTAGCAGCTTTACCCGGAGCATAAAGAATTTTAGCTTCCTGGAATACACGGATAGCTTCTGGAGTAGAAGGCATGTTTGCTCCTTCCGAAACAGCGATTACACCGTTTGCAACCAATGCTTTTGCATCATCGCCATTGATTTCATTCTGAGTTGCAGAAGGAAGAGCGATATCTGCTTTTTCGTTCCATGGACGAGCACCTGCTACATATTTACAGCCATACTTTTCAGCGTATTCGCGGATACGGCCACGGTACAAGTTCTTCAGTTCCATGATGTAATCCAGCTTTTCACGGTCGATACCGTCCGGATCATAAATATAACCGTCTGAATCAGACATTGTAACAACTTTTGCTCCCAGTTGGATCAGTTTTTCTACTGTGTACTGAGCTACGTTACCTGAACCTGATACAAGACAAGTTTTACCTTTAATATCTATGTTACGTGTCTTAAGCATTTCCAGCAAGAAATAAATATTTCCGTAACCAGTTGCTTCAGGACGAATCAATGAGCCACCAAATTCACGACCTTTACCTGTCAATACACCGGTAAATTCGTGAGCCAGCTTTTTGTACATACCGAACATGAAACCTACTTCACGACCACCAACACCGATATCTCCGGCTGGAACGTCTGTTTCAGGACCGATATGACGCCATAACTCCAACATAAACGCCTGGCAGAAACGCATTACTTCTGCATTTGACTTACCACGTGGAGAGAAGTCAGAACCACCCTTACCACCACCCATAGGAAGTGTTGTCAGAGAGTTTTTGAATGTCTGCTCGAAAGCAAGGAATTTCAAGATACCTAAGTTTACAGAACTATGGAAACGGATACCGCCTTTGTACGGGCCGATTGCATTGTTGTGCTGAACGCGATAACCCATATTAGTCTGGATATTGCCTTTATCATCCATCCAAGTTACACGGAACTGATAAACTCTATCAGGAATGCACAAGCGTTCAATCAAATTTACTTTGTCGAATTCAGGGTGTTTGTTGTATTCTTCTTCGATAGTGCCTAACACTTCTTCTACTGCCTGATGATATTCAGGCTCATTAGGGAATCTTCTTTTCAGATCTTCCAA
>OGIY01000635.1_pt1 | contig 17517 bp, 19 predicted proteins | sample 1571931 | NCBI WGS metagenome assembly OGIY01 (sample SAMEA2582110, study PRJEB24529) | metagenome | biome: Human gut stool | place: China | collected 2011
AACTTTTTTAGTCTAAACGCCCCAATTAACCTAATATAATTTCTCTGAATATTCCGGTTAATCCAACCAATATTATAAAACTGTTGTGTATTTCTTTCCTAAGAATCTTGGTTGATACATTTGTCACAAACTCAATCAATACTTGAAATGATACAGACTCCGGTTATAGTGACATTTGCCAATCAGAAAGGAGGTGTAGGAAAGACTACCCTTTGCGTCACCTTTGCCAACTATCTGGTGACAAAAGGTGTAAGGGTTGTAGTGATTGACTGCGACTTTCAGCACTCCATCATGAAATGCCGAAAGGCTGACATCAGAAAATACGGCGAACAGGAAATGCCATACGAGGTATGGGCATACGAAGCAAACGACAAGGCAATGATGACTTCCCTTATGGAGAAACTGCACAACGATCCTGAAATTGACGTTGTGCTTATCGACTCTCCAGGCAGTCTGAAAGCGGAAGGACTGGTACCAATATTTGTAAACTCAGACATTATCGTTGTCCCTTTCCACTATGATCTGGTAACCGTTCCGTCCACAGCCAGTTTCCTAATGTTTGTTGACCGGCTGAAAAAGGCTGTCGGTGAAAGGATGAAAGCCAGACTCTTCATCATTCCCAATCTGAATGACGGAAGAATCGGCAAGCGTTACGAACTGCTTATCTGGGACAATGCAAGGGATACCTTCTCCAACTATGGATACGTCACTGCGAAGATTCCCAAACGTGCGGATATGGAACGGTTCAGCACTATGGCGGCACTGGATATGCAGGCTGCTATCGTTACACCGGTCTTTGATAAGGTCTATCAGAGTATCTACGATACACTTCAACCGATAAGGGAAAAAGAACTCAAAGGCATACAGCTGACGGAAAATCTGAATCCCAAGCCTAAGAAGAAAAAGAAGGCACAGCCGTCTGATAAAGCTTCACAGGACATTACCGGCCAATCTGAAACCAGTCCTTCAGAGAATGGTACAGGTAATCAGAACAAAGAATCAGAATAATCAGTAAACTTCAATAACCATAGCACTATGAGTAAGGATATACCGGAAATAGATGACCTGACAAGAGGCATCAATGATTCAGAACTTATATTGACGCAAGATACCGTAGGAACACAGGTTGAGCAAAGAGAAAATAATAATGAAGCACAGGAAAAGGATACTGCTGTTTCCCTTTCGGATACAGGATGCTGGAGTGACTTCATGGAATTTCTGACATCTGACGGTTCAGTAACGGATAAAACAGAAAGGCTTGTCTGCAAGCTCGACCGTGACCTCGCGGATTCACTGGACGACTGCGATATACATGGCAGGTGCCGCTCTGACCTGGTGAATGCCATCGTAAGGGCATTCTTCAAGTCATATCTGCCACGTCTGGCAGAATACAGAAGAGAAAAGAAATCTTTGTTTAACAGTTATAATCTGTAAGTTATGAAAAAGACTGACTGGACCGACAGGATGCTGGCCGCTCTTGTCGAGCTGTATCCGGTAGAGACCACAGCCTATACAGCTGCCGTTCTAAACCTGAGCGAATCGACCGTCAAACTGAAAGCCCGTGAACTTGGACTTGTAAAAATGGCCAAATCCAGATGGATGGAGCGTGCCGACTATATCAGAAACCATTTCCAGGAGTGTTCCTTCTCTGAGATAGGAAAAGCTCTCGGCATTACCCGGATGAGTGTCGGACGCATAGCCGCTGCACTCGGACTCAAACGCAGCAGTGAAGAGAAACACCTGATTTCCTCACGTATCCGTACACAGATGGTAAAGAGGGAAAGACGGCGTATCGTCTTCGGACTGGAACCGGTCACAGGTATCCGTGTCATCTCAAACAGGGCAAAGGTAAGGGTACGCTCAAACATGAAGTCAAACGGATACATCATCAGTGAGGAACACAACGTGATTTATTATACAGGCACTACGGAACGCAGGGAACGTCTGGAAAGCCGGGGCATCAGACTCGGACTGCATATCCTTCCGCTTCCGCAGGACAGTTCCGCTCTTTCATCCAACATCATATTACAACAGCCATGCAGTACGGACAGATAGTATTCCTTCTCTTCGTTGCAATGGTATTCTACTATGCGGCAATGATTTTCATGGACTTCCAAAGGGCAAAGGCTGCACAGAATGCCGAGCAGGACAGCCATAAAGAAGAGGACATAGACATATCGGAAGAGGCACGAAGCTTCAGGCCGATAAGAATAAACCGGGATGAACCTGAATCCAAAGAACAAAGTTCAGAACAGAGTAATACGGAAAATCTCGAATCAAATAATGAAAGCAATAATTCTGATGGTACAGAGAAATCTGCATCCAAATCAGAATCTTCCAAACACGTTTACCGGGAGGCCATCATGACTGACGGCATTCTGGTTGAGAATATCATTCAGGAAATAAATCGGCTGGCAGAGACCGGTACCAGTGATCTCGGTGCCGTTATCTTCAGCTGTGAGAATGCCTGATATATATACCGTTCCTTTAGTGACATCTGTTTCTTTGGCGATGAAATCCTTTAACATTATTCAGAAATGCAGTTAATAAAGAAAAATGCCCGGAATCTTACGGAGCGTTTCATCGGTTCAAGTTTTGCACAGAAGAGTGTGATGGCGGCCATTGCACTTATTATTTCCACATCAAATGTAATGGCAGGAAGCAAGGGTGCAGCAGGTTTTACCAAGGCCACTCAGGAAGTCAGTTCCTACCAGACTCCGGTATCGAACCTGATGAAGGCCATTGCTGCCGTTATCGTCCTGGTCGGTGCCTTCAACGTCTATTTCAAGATGCAGAACGGAGACCAGGACGTGAAGAAGACCATCATGCTTACCATCGGAGGCTGTATCGCATTCATCGCACTTTCGGAAGCTCTTCCGCTGTTCTTCCAGTAATCCTTACCCGGCATGACAATGAATCAGGAAGGATACCCTGTGTTCAAGGGATTGCAGAAACCGCTGGAGTTTATGGGCATACGTGGCCGTTTCCTCACTCTGGCAGCGGCAGCCATAGGCGTATCATTCGTAGGCTTCATCGGTTTCTCAATCGCTTTGGGAAAGATTGCAGGATTCATAGCCATGATGGTCATGGCACTGGTGGGACTGATAACCATCTACATCAAGCAGCGTGGCGGACTCCACAACAAGAAAAGGGCAAGAGGCATCTATATCTACAGAAGCCTGAGAAAAGAACAGTAAATCACTTTATACAGTATGGCACACAAAAGGAAAAGAATTTTTGACGGACTCTATGCGCAGCTGGAGGAGACGGACGGCAATGTCGTGCTGTTCTCGGCCAGAGGCGAGCCGTCCGTTATCTTTGAGATAACCAATCCGGTCCAGCAGCTCTGTACGGATGCGCAGCAGTACATGCTGTTTCATGACGTGCTATCCAATATCCTTCAGACCATCGGTGAAGGATATGCACTGCAGAAGCAGGATATTCTGTGCAGACAGGCATATCACCATGACGTGCCTGATGATGCGGAGTTCCTGACAAGGAGTTATTTCAGATACTTCGAGGGAAGGGAGTTCACAGAGATAAGGACTTTTCTTATCCTCACCCAGGAAGCACAGAAGAACCAGTTCATCCAGTACGACCCGAAGAGATGGCTCGATTTCCATTCCAAGGTATCAAAGACGGATGATATTCTGACGGAGAAGCATATCCGACACAGGAAGCTCAACAAGGAGGAAGTCAGCAAATACTGCCACCGTTTCATGGCATTCCAGTTCCGGCACGGACCGTTCTCGATGACCAACTTCAAGGCTTCGGACGAATATCTCAGGACAGGTGACCGTATCATCCGTTCCTATCCGCTGGTGGACATTGACGAGATAAACCTGCCTTCCATGGTAAAGCCGTATACACAGATGAACATCAACGGCTACGGTATCGCAACCGACCTGCTTTCTTTCCTGACCGGCGTCCCCTACTCGGACTGTGTGGTGTTCAACCAGGTCATTCAGATACCGGGACAGAGGAAGCTGCTGCGCAAGCTACAGGCCAAGGCGAAGCGTCACGGTTCCATGCCGGACCCGAGCAACCGTATTGCAAAGGCCGACATTGAGGAAGTGCTGGACAGGCTGGCCGTTGACAGTACCATGCTTGTGTACTGTAACTTCAACATTCTGGTGAGCTGTCCGCCTGACAAGGTTACTCCGGTAACTTCCTTTCTGGAGACCAAACTGTACGAGTGCGGCATCATGCCGTCAAGGACGGCTTACAACCAGCTGGAGCTTTTCATGGACTGTTTTCCCGGTAACGGCTATGCCTTCAACCCGGACTATGACCTGTTCCTGACGCTTTCGGATGCTGCCTTGTGCTTTTTCTTCAAGGAGCATCTGAAGGAGTCTGAGGATACACCGCTGACCACATACTACACTGACCGTCAGGGATTGCCTGTATGTATCGACATTACCGGTAAGGAAGGCAAGAAGAAAATGACGGATAATGCCAACTTCTTCTGTATCGGCCCTTCCGGTTCCGGCAAGTCCTTCCACATGAACAGTGTGGTACGTCAGCTGCTGGAACAGAATACGGATGTGGTCATGGTGGACACGGGTGATTCCTACGAAGGCATATGCGGATATTACAAGGGTACATACATAGCCTACTCGAAGGAGAAGCCCATTTCCATGAATCCGTTCAAGGTCACGAAGGAGGAATATGAACTTAATTTCGGTGAAAAGAAGAACTTCCTCAAATCGCTGATATTCCTGATATTCAAGGGTAACGCATTTCCAACAAAGATTGAGGACATGCTGATAAACCAGACCATAGTAGAATACTATGAGGCCTATTTCAATCCTTTTGAAGGGTTCAGCGACAGTGAGCGTGAGGCATTGAGGCAGAAACTGCTGGTCGCCGCCAAGATGGAGGATGACTATGAACAGTACACGCACAGCATGGAGGACATCGACAGGCAGATAAATACGGAAGAGGTTCAGGAGAAGACTGAAAGCCGTGCCCTGCTGCTGCCTTCCGAAGTACGCCGTCTGAAGCTGATCCGACAGTGCCGATCACTGACTGCTCTGATAAATGATGAAGCGGCTACAGAATCGGAAAAGGAACGTGCACTTGCCATTATCGAAAAATATAAAAGGGAACTTTATAACAATTCCATGCTGATTAAGATAGACAGGCAGATTGACCACATGGAGGAACAGAAGCGCAGGCTGAAGGTTCAGGAACTATCGTTCAATTCCTATTATGAGTTTGCCCTGGAGCGCATTCCGCAGATTACGCAGTTGGAGAAAATCAGTTTCAATATACATGACTTTGCGGCCATACTGAAACAGTTCTACCGTGGCGGCGAGCTGGAGATGACGCTGAACTCCGACCTGGACATTAATCTGTTTGACGAGCGCTTCATTGTGTTCGAAATAGATAAAATAAAGGATGATCCGGTGCTTTTTCCGATTGTGGTGCTGATTATCATGGACGTGTTCCTACAGAAGATGCGTATCAAGAAGGGACGGAAGGCTCTTATCATCGAAGAGGCATGGAAGGCAATCGCTTCACCTACCATGGCGGAATATATAAAGTATTTGTATAAGACCGTCCGGAAGTTCCACGGAATAGCCGGTGTGGTCACACAGGAGCTTAACGACGTGATTGATTCCCCTATCGTGAAGGAGGCCATCATCAACAACTCGGATGTGAAGATTCTGCTTGACCAGACTAAGTTCAAGGACAGGTATGAAGATATTGCAGCCATTCTGGGACTCACTGACATACAGCGTCAGCAGATTTTCACTATCAATGCGCTGAACAACCATGAGGGAAGAAGCTACTTCAAGGAGGTGTGGATTTGCAGGGGACAGCACTCGGATGTGTACGGCGTAGAGGAAGCACCGGAATGTTACTGGGCATACACCACAGAACGTACCGAAAAGGAGGCACTGAAGATTTATCTTGCCCGGTACGGTACGCTGCAGGAGGCCATCACCCGTATCGAGGAAGACCGCAAGGCTGACGGAGGGCTTCTGTATCTGGAGTTTGCAAGAAAAGTCAACCAACATCAAAAAGTTATGTCACTATGGTAAAATTCAGATTCATGCTGATTGCGATACTGCTGGTATCGGCATCAGCCAATATGTCTGCTGCATGGAGAATCGTATTCGACCGCAACTGCCTGAAGATTGTCATGGCCAATACCGCTTCACAGAAACTTATCGAGGAACAGCACAACCAGCGTGTGGATACCATTGCAGCAAAGAAGCAGAAGGTGGAACTCTATACGGTAAGCATGGCAACCATGAAGGAACTCTACAAGCTGAGCATGGAGAACATATCCGGTTTCGGGACTGAAAGTCTTTATTATAAGGAAATAGGTCTGTGCGCTTTGGATATTCTGCGAAATGTTCCGGTACTTGTCAGTACGGTAAACAAGGCCAAATTTTCAAACAGGCTGCTCTGTCTGAACGAACTCGGCAATCTTGTAGCGGAAACCCAGCAGCTGGTCGGCAACTTCGTCAATATCGTTAACAATGCCAGAATTCCCAATCCGTTGCAGGGACAGGCAACTGCAGAAAAAAAGGATGACGGCTATAACCTGCTGGACAGGTATGAAAGGCTGACACTGGCCAACAGTATCTATACTGACCTGAACAGGATACGCTACAAGGTGGAAGGGATGGTTCTGATGGCACAGTATGCCACTGCAAACGACCTCTTCTTTGCCATAGATCCTGAAGGATGGGCAAATGTGGTGACCATGAAGAATCATGTGGGAAATCTTGTACAGGACTGGAACGGCCTGGTTGCTTCAAATTATTAACCTTTCATATATCTCTGTCATGAAACTCAGGAATATAAGTATCATATCAACAGGTATTATAATGCTGTTGCTGCCTTTAAAGGCTTCCGCTTTCATAATACCCAAAGACCTGCCGACCATCGAAGCACTCATAGCCCTGCACAAGGCCATAAAGAAGGACGAGGACAAGGCTCTGACAAGAGTGGCCACAAGCTATGGCGAGCAGTCGCTCATTGAGAAGGGTGCGGAAAAGTTCAATGATGTCCGGACCACTCTGGATACAAGGCTGAACAATGCCTATTCGTACCTGGTACTGGCTGGTGCAATCTCTTCAACGGCCAACTCACTGTATCAGCTGGTAACGGAATACAAGGACTTTACCGGTAATACTTTCAGCCATGTATCGAAGAAGCCTTTCGTGGCCTGGTATTATGCCGATGCCAACGTAGCAATATCAAGGGAGATACAACACTGCTACAGACTATATGCATCCGTAGCTGCTTCGGGTATAAACCTTATGAAGGCTTCCATGGATGAGAAACTGAATCTGGTAATGACACTGAAGGCTTCCATCGACAGGGCAAGGTACATCATAGACAATGCCAATCTGTACTGTTTCCTTGTTACGGACTGCGGATGGAAGCCGGACTATATCTGGGAGATACTGAACTCCAATGTGAAGAATGAGATAGCTGAGCGTGTAATCAATAAATGGAATCAGGGATATGCAGGTTAGAATTATATTATTGTGCCTGTTCTGTATGGCAGTTTCAGGTACAGTCACTGTTGCCAATGCCCAAAGCATAGTAAGTGACAGTGAAAAGCAGAAGCAGTGGAAGTCTATGGAAAACGGTCCGTGGGATTTTGCTCCGGACTGGTATTACTTTTTCCTGCATAAGAAATACTCAGGTGCGGAAATGTACTGGAAATGGGACTGGTTCAACTCCGGATTCCGTGTCCGTTTCAAGGAACCAAAATCTGATGTGAAGCGTATCATGCCGGTGCGTGTGACTGCCGAAGAGACGCAGAGGCAGAAAATCAAAAAAGTGGAGAGTGAGCGCAAATATATCGAGGAACTGTATAAGGAAGAACTGGCAAGGGAGGCTGACAGAAATGTTGACCTGATGTATGCCACTTACAAGGACGAGTTCAACCGTATGCAGGACTGTATCACGGACGGACTGCTCTATTGTATGCAAAAGAGTGACGGCAAGCTCCGCTATCAGGTGGACGAGCTGAGCCGCCAGAATGAGATACTCTGTGCGGATATAGCCTATATACACAAAACCGGTGTCGGTTATGGGCTGGAGAACGCCAAGCGGCAGAAGGCATACGAGGAAGCCAAATCCAGGATGGCAGAACTGGTCAACAGGACTGCACACCTTTGTGCCGTTGCCGCTACGCATTATTGAAAAACAAGTAAAAACAAATAACATTTTAAGATATGGATTTATTGTTTATTCCGCTGACAATAGGACTTCCGGCCATTGACGAAAGTCTGGAAAAGCTGCTGACGGCCATGGAGACATTTCCCAATGTGGCCGTTCTCGGTGATGCCGTTTCAATGGCAAAGGCTCTCGGTCTGTGTCTGGCCCTGTGTGTCGGTTCATACGAATGCTGGATGATGATGCTCGGAAGGCGTGGTATGGATGTCATGAAGCTGTTGCGCATCATCGGCATTTCCCTGTGTATTTCATCCTCTTCATGGATATGCTCGGCTCTGCAGGTTCCGGGAAAGAGTCTGGAGTCCGCTACATGGGCTATGGCAAAGGCAAAGAACAAGGAAGTGGCGGCCTTCGAGCTGAAGGTGGCACAGAAACAGAGTGAATATCTCGACAGGCTGAGAACCGTGCAGGACTCCATTGCTACAGCAAAGCAGGTGGCCGAAATCGGTCAGGATGCTGCCTGGTGGGACAAGCTTATATATAATGTGGAGAATCTGGGCTCGACCATCAACAACTACGCCCAGAGGGCTGCCGTGGCGGCTGAGACGAAGGTCAGTGAATGGATAAACGATGTAATACGCTTTGTCGGCGAACTGATTTTCCAGATGTCGTATTACGGGATGCTCGTGGCACAGAGGATTTTCATGGCCATCATGATGATATTCTGTCCGATCATGTTTGCTCTCTCGCTGGCACCGCCATGGAACTCGGCCTGGAGCCAGTGGATGTCCAAGTTCCTTTCCCTCTCGTTATGGGGATTCGTGACCTATATGTGCATCTATTATATAGACTTCATCCTTCTTTATAACCTCCAGCAGGATTTGGTGGCATACGACCATCTGCTGCACGGCTCGGTCAACTCATGGGAACAGATTGGCGCACTGGGACTGCAGGGAATAGGCTCCAACTGTATGTATGCCATGGGTATGCTCGTGGGTGCCTATATCATACGCTTCGTTCCTGAAGTGGCTTCATGGCTGATTCCGGGAGGTGTAAGTTCAGGCACGGGTTCCGTTGCCGGTTCGGCTGCAATGGGCATCACTTCGGCTGCAGGTGCCATGGCCGGAGGTGCGGCAGGTTCAACCATGAAGGGAGCCGGTTCGGCTGTCAGGTCATTAGTCAAATAACTTCAAATCTTTTTACAATATGCTTATTGAATCCCTTGCACAGAAAACCAGACTGGCCATGATGACGGTATTTGCGGTAATCGGAGGCTGCACCGTCATCTGTGCCTTTACAGTCTGGTGCTGTATTTCCCTTGTCAACGAGGAAAGGCAGCAGATTTATGTACTTGACGGAGACATTCCGTTTCTTGCCGAGCGTGCACGGCTGGAAGCCAACTTCACCATGGAGGCCAAGGCGCACATACAGCTGTTCCACCAGTATTTCTTCAACTTACCGCCCGACAACGACTATATCAAATGGACGGTAGGGAAAGCAATGTATATGGCTGACGGGACTGCACTGAAACAGAAACAGGCCATGGACGAGAACGGTTTCTACTCGGACATCATTTCCTCTTCGGCTGTCTGCACCATCATGTGCGACTCCATTCAGTTTGACGAACATGAACGGAAGTTTACCTATTATGGTACGCAGCTTATCAAGCGAAGGACCAGGGACATCAGACGCTCGATGGTGACAACCGGTTACATCGAGTCCGTACCGAGGACAAGGAACAATCCGCACGGTCTGCTCATTACCGGCTGGAGGACTCTTGAAAACAGGGATTTGGACTATTGATATACGGATATTATGAAATCATTCAGAAAAAAGATACAGGAAAGCCGTCTGAAAACGCATCTGCTTGTCAGGTCGTGGTTGCAGCCCAAACTGGGTGTCATCGGAACAAGATACCGTCTGGCCGCAAGGATAAGACTGGCCAACAGATGGGCGGCTAAACATCCGAAAACGACATTCGCAGGTGTAGCGGGAACGCTGCTTCTGCTCCTTGTAAGTACCGTAGCCATAGATTCCGGCAACGGAAAACAGAGTGAACCGGATGTCAGTTCGATTGCCAATATGGAACCGGTGTTTCAGGGATTCCGTACCATCCAGGCAAACAAGGACATTCACCGCAGTGTATTGACGGACATGACGGTAAAGGGACAGTTACTGCGTCATGAACTGGACTCCATGATTGCCATACCTGTAAAGAGCCGTGAGGATTCCTTGCGGATCATCCTCAAATACCGGCAGCTGGAAAATATAGTCAAATCCATTAAAAACAATGATAACCCATGATTAAGATTAATTTCAAACAGCCCAAGTATATCTTTCCACTGGTCATATTCGTTCCGCTGTGCGCACTGGTATACTTTGTGATGCAGACCTTCTCCGGTGGTGAGGAGACTGCCGGAACGGTAGCTACAGACCGTATCAACATGGAACTTCCCCAGGCCAATGCCGAGGAAGCCGGAGACAAGATGTATGAGATGTCCAGACGTTTCGGTGACGAGGATGCCTTCACAGCCGTAAGCGGTATCGGGGAGGAAGAGCAGAAGAAGGAGGAACTGGAACACGGCTACAGCGAGGAGGAGCTGAACCGTCTGGATGCAGCTGAAGCTGAAAGACAGCGGCAGCAGAGAGAACTTGAAGAACTGGAGCGTTCCCTTGCAGAATCAAGAAAGCATATCAATGCATATGCCTACGGGAACGGTCCTTCGGGAAACAGTGAAACGGGTTACGGAGGTATGGGCTATTCCTCACAGGACGAGTTTGCATGTGACCTTGAAGAGATTCAGCGAAGGAGCTATGAACGGCAGAAGGCCATTGAAAGCGGACTGGGTATCAAAGACCCGGAAGCAGAGGAAGCGGAAAGAAAGCACAGGGCTGATTCCATAGCTAAAGTGCGTCAGGAGGAAAGGGAACGCAACCGTCCGAGTCTGGTAATCAAGTCCGATGACACCAATGCCGACAGGTTCAATACTGTTACTGCTCCGGATGAATTTGCCGAGAACAAACTGATACGTGCCATGATTGACCAGACTACAAAGGCGCATGAAGGTACACGTCTGCGGTTCAAACTTCTGGACGATGTGACGGTAAGCGGTACAAGACTGAAAAAGGGTACTTACCTCTATGGTACGGTAACCGGTTTCGGACAGCAGCGTGTCAGGGCTTCCATAACCAGTATCCTTATCGGCGACAGGTTCATCAAGGTTAAGCTTTCTGTTTTTGACAATGACGGTATGGAAGGCTTCTATGTTCCTGAATCGGCATTCCGTGATTTCATGAAGGATGCAGGTTCCAATACGGTACAGCAGAATATCAGTTTTGAATCCAGTGACGGTTACGGTACCGGTATTTCTACGGAGGCCATTGCCCTCCAGTCACTGCAGAACATGTATAACTCTGCAACTTCTGCCATATCATCCAATATCAGAAAGAACAAGGCGAAAATCAAATACAATACCATCGTTTATCTGATAAACTCGGAGGATGCACGCTAAGATACCGCTACTTAATATTGCGTTTATATCCGATTATAACAGTCCATTCATAAACTATAAAGATTACTCAATATGAAAACCAGAATTATTCTGATAATATGCCTTATCACAGGCATCGCCGCACATCTGTCGGCTAACGAGAAGATATACATCAACCGGGAAGTGACCACGCACATTGTCATGCCCGAGAACATCAAAATGGTGGATATTTCCACTACTAAAATTATAGGCAACCAGTGTACAGACAATATCGTCCGCATCAAGCCTTATCTGGAAAATGATTCCATATCATCTGAAGGTTACAAGGAAAACGAACTGCTGGGTACACTCACCATTATCGGTGAGCGTCATATCGCACAGTATGACATCCTCTATACCGAATCACCCAAATATGCTTCTACCATCTACAATGTATCCTACAATGAGACACAGTCCTATATCAATCCGGAGGTTTCCATGCCGATGGCCGAGATTGCACGATATGCCTGGGCTGTCTATGGAAGCAGAAGAAAATTCAACCAGATTGTATCAAACAAAAACGGAATCAGGGCATACATCAACAATATCTATTCCATCGGTGACTATTTCTTTCTGGACTATACGCTGAAAAACAAGACCAGGATTGCATACGACATTGAAGAAATAAGGGTAAAACTTACTGACAAAAAGGAGACAAAGGCAACCAATTCACAGACCATAGAGCTTACTCCGGTATTCTCCATGAACAACACCCGTAAGTTCAAAAAGGACTACAGGAACGTGCTTGTGATTCCGAAACTGACTTTCCCTGAAGAGAAGGTACTCCGTCTGGAGATTTCCGAGAACCAGATAAGCGGACGTGTGGTGGTACTCACCATCGAGTATGAGGACATTCTCAATGCGGACGGCTTCGACTCGGATATTCTGGACGGTGCCGACTATTACCCCTACTATTATATTGATCATTCCATAAAAAGATAGGCCATGAAGAAGATTCTGTTCATTCTGTTGTGCTCGGTTGCATTCATCGGTGCATCGGCACAGACCGGAAAGGTTTCCGTCAATACAGGATTCCTTTTTCCAAGTACGCTGAATGCCACTTTGGGTTATGAGTATCCGCTTTCATACGGAAATGCGGTCGAAGTATATGGTGAGGTCGGGAATCACTGGCAGAAGCCGGTATGTCACAATTTCTGGAAAGGATATTTCTGGGATGGAGGTATGGTTTACAAATACCGTCTGGCACGGTACAAGAACGGCATGATGCGCCTTCGTCTGGGGCCTCAGTTCGGTGCGGTACAGAAGAAGTTCTTCTTCGGGCTGGAGGCCGGATTTGAATACAGCTATGTGTTCCGCAGCGGACTGGAGTTCTCTGTCATACAGAAGAACAATGTGAACTTCCTGCATGGGGATACTTTCCGCAATGGTCTGCTGTTGGGTATAAAGGTTCCATTTTAGTAAATTCATATACAGGTAGAGCGTATGGCATTTGAGGAGACAAGGGAACAGCAGCAGATGTACAACTACTTCAGGAGCTGCATATATATCTTTCTGATTATTGAAATCATCATGACCCTGCCTGTTACGGCTGACAACAGGGTTACGCAGTTCGTACTCGACCTGCTGGCACGCTTCAAGGTATTCAATTCAGTATCGGGATGCAAGGTGGCCGAACTGATATGCATCTGTATTGTCTGTATCGGCACAAAGGCTGAAAAGTCCCTGAAGTTCAATGTAAGGACAATGGTCATCTATCCTGTGTTGGCCGGTCTGACACTTGTAGGGCTTTGTTTTGTATTCCACGGCATGAGTTTCGGATTCAGCTGGCTTGGATTTCCTGCCAACCGTCTTCTGTATGCGGTCAGTTCCGTAGTGGGTACCATGCTGGTACATCAGGGACTGGACGGTATTGCCAAGTATTACAACTACAAGGTTGGTGAGGACCGTTTCAATTTTGAAAACGAATCGTTCCAGCAGTCTGAAACACTGGTCAGCAATGATTATTCGGTGAACATTCCAATGATATACTACTGGAAAAAGAAAATGCACAAAGGATGGATCAATATCATCAATCCTTTCCGTGGTACGATTGTACTGGGTACACCGGGTTCCGGTAAGTCTTTCGGTATCATTGACCCGTTCATCAGGCAGCATTCAGCAAAGGGATTTGCCATGATGGTATATGACTTCAAGTTTCCGACACTTGCACAGACGCTTTTCTATCAGTACTGTAAGAACAGGAAAGCTGGTAAACTGCCTCAGAACTGCGGATTCCGTATAGTAAATTTTACCGATGTGGAATACTCCAACCGTATCAATCCGATTCAGCGGAAATATATCCCGGATCTGGCTGCCGCTTCTGAAACGGCGGCTACTCTTTTGGCCTCGCTCAACAAGGGAGGTGGAGAGAAGAAGGGCGGATCGGAAGCATTCTTCACTAATTCTGCGGAAAACTTCCTGGCTGCCATCATCTATTTCTTTGTAAACTTCCATCCGGTCGGATTCAGGAACGGAAAGAAGCTCAGACGCTTCATATCACTGGAGGGAAAGAAGCTGGAGATTGTCATACGCAACTGGGATGACTTCAATGCCATCGACAAGGACGGCAATGTGGTGCTTGATTTCGTGGATGAGAACGGCAATGACGTATCGACTGACGAGGACCGTATGTTTGTTGACCTGAACGGATACAGCTATAAGGACAGGACCGGCAGGAAGATTCTGATTCAGAGGTGCTGGTATGAGGACGAGCATGGCAATGAAGTGGAACCGGATACCGTAACCGGTGAGTTCTCGGACATGCCGCATGTGCTTTCATTCTTGGGAAAGCCATACGACCAGGTATTCAATATCCTGATGCAGGATGACAGGATTGCTTCACTGATGGCTCCGTTCAAGAGTGCATACGAGAACAAGGCCAATGACCAGCTGGAAGGTATGGTCGGTACGCTACGTGTAAATGCCGCACGCCTTGTATCTCCGGAAGCCTACTGGGTATTCACCGGGGATGATTTCGACCTGAAGATTTCTGACAAGGCTAATCCGAGCTATCTGGTAATAGCCAATGACCCGGAAAAGGAACAGGTTATCGGTTCTCTTAATGCCCTGGTTCTGAACCGACTGATTACAAGGGTGAACTCAAAGGGCAATATCCCGGTAAGCATCATAGTGGATGAGCTTCCGACACTGTACTTTCACAAGATAGACCGTCTTATCGGTACGGCACGTTCCAACAAGGTTGCCGTGACCTTAGGTTTCCAGGAGCTTCCGCAGCTGGAGGCAGATTACGGCAAGGTCGGTATGCAGAAGATTATCACCACCTGCGGTAATATCTTCATGGGTGCAGCACGAAACAAGGAGACGCTGGAGTGGGCACAGAATGATGTGTTCGGAAAGGCAAAGCAGACTTCACGTTCCATTTCCATCAACGACCACAAGGTATCAACCACAATCTCTGAGAAGATGGACTTTCTGGTTCCTGCTGCCAAGATTGCGGATATGGCAACAGGCTGGCTGGCCGGACAGGCGGCACGTGACTTTACGGCTACCGATGACAGTATGCTTGACCATTTTGACATCGAGCAGTCGGAAGAGTTCAAGACCACCAAGTATTTCTGCAAGACGCATTTTGACATGAAGAAGATTAAGGACGAGGAAAAACACTATGTGGCTCTACCCAAAATCTATGAGTTCAAAAACGACAAAGAGAAGGAAATCCTGCTCAACCGTAACTTCAAGCGTGTGAACCAGGAAGTGGAGGATATGGTAAAGGAACTTCTCGGTATCAGTTAAATATGTAATTTATGAATATGACCTTAAAACCGGCATTCGGACTTAGCGGCAGTGCCCTGAAAGTCATTGCCATGATTTCCATGGTGATAGACCATATTGCTCTCTATCTGATGGAGCACGGTACCGTATTATACGAAACGATGCGCTGTATCGGGCGCATCGCTTTTCCTGTGTTTGCCTTCCTGATAGCGGAAGGATTTATCCATACAAGAAGCAGGTACAGGTATTTCTTTACTCTGCTGGGCTTTGCCGTAATCAGTGAAATACCCTGGTTTCTACTGAATGGTGCTGACGGGACACATAATGTGATGTTTACGCTTGCATTGGGTGTGGCCACGCTTATGGTTCTTGAAAATCTTCTGCAACGTAGTATGGTACTGGGATTCCTTTGGACGCTTGGTATGGCCGGACTCGCTTCCTGGCTTGGAGTGGATTATGAATGGAGAGGGATTATTGTTATCGTTATATTTTATCTTTTTAATGTATATGGTCACTCTTTCCCATATAGTAGAGGTATGCAATTTTTTTGCACATTTGTTTTCATGATGCACTATGGGGTGATAGGTGCTGTAATGTCCTGCATGATTATTTATCTATATGACGGAACAAGAGGATTTGTACAGGGAAGCATAGCCAAATACGGTTTCTATGCTTTTTACCCTGTACATTTCATTTTATTTATTCAGATTTGCGAAAGGTCTTTTCCCGGCATATTGATGTTTAAACTCTGATATCAGCATTGATTCAACATCTTCCGGTTCATCTGTTGGTAAAGGTTTCCAGCAAAATAACAGTTCTTCTGAATCATTTAGCTGCCAAATATAACGTCCACCTTTATGCCCGACAGGTTTACCTTGTCCAAATTTTAGATATTGCAATATTCGACTTCTTAATGTCGTTTTATTCTTTTTACCTCCAGCTTTACCAATATAAACCACAGGTGTATTATAAACCCATTTTTCCTGTAAAATTTTTATTGCTACATTAGGATCTGTTCCTTTAAAATATCCACTACTACCTTTCTCCAAGAAAATGGGTTCATCCATAATAGTACGCAAAACCATATATACTCCTCTTGTTGTAGGTATTTGCGAATGATTATTCAATAAACTTTTAACTGAAACAAATCCATAAAATCCTTCATTTTTAAGCGATTCTATTTTCCCAAAATCGATTCTATTAATCCAGTTTGAATCTATATTTTTATTAATTTCTTGGTTAATAATGGCGTTCTTACTTTTACTCTTGTCAGTAATAATTGTAGATGTTATCTTATCTATAATCTTTATTCTCTCGGTATCAATGAGTTCATCTAAATCTTCAAGAGTACAATCTATTATTCCCCAATCATCCCTTCCGAAGAAACCTATTTTACGCATTCTGTTACGTAATTGTTTTTGATAATTTCTTGAAGCATTTTGACGTTCTGCTATCAATTCTCTTAGTTCTAATATTTCAGCAGATGTAAACTTATCTTTTCCTTTTATCATATTAGCTTTACTAAAGATTTCATACTTATATTACAAATTCAAATTCACCTTTCCAAACTTCAGGTATCTTCTCCTGAACTTCTCATAAACCAGAGCATAATACTCCAGAAGATACTGTATCATAGCATCCACTAAATCCTCTAAAGAAACAGCACTCAGTATGTTGATTAGCAAAAGTTCACTATTTATTTTTATGGAGGTTAATAAGAGTTACTTCTTCATAAGACATCACTTCTATAAAAATTCATCGCGGATCCCGACAGGAAAATGTCTGGATCCGCATTCTTTTTTTCCTCTGTTTTCACAGATCCTGCAAATATCAGCGAAAATTTCCAATTTTTACGAAAAAACAGGGAAGAACCTGTTGGAAGAACCCGATGAGTTTCCAGGGTTCGCGTCCCCGCTTTGACAAATTCCGGAGAGGAAGACAGGTATACTGTTGGAAAACGATATCAGGACTTCGGGGACGGATGATCGGAACTGAAAATCCTGTCTGAAGCAGTATGGGCGGTCTTTGACGGTCCGGAATGCGGAAAGGGGGAATCCCGGTGGAATATGAATGGTACGCCGATCTCTTTTTTCTGGAAGAGGCGTACCGG
>OGIY01000672.1_pt1 | contig 16525 bp, 13 predicted proteins | sample 1571931 | NCBI WGS metagenome assembly OGIY01 (sample SAMEA2582110, study PRJEB24529) | metagenome | biome: Human gut stool | place: China | collected 2011
TATAATATGCAAACTGGCAAAGTAGGAGAAAGTACGGATTATTTTTTTCTAAATATGTTCTAAGCTTCTGTAGATCATTGGCGGACAATGCGTCCCGTTTCTTTTTGTCTTCCGACAATGATTTGATATTCTCTACGGGGTTTTTGTCTATATACTGTTTTTCTAATAACCAGCTGCCAAAAGATGATAACCAGGTTCGATAATTATTCCTTGTGCGAGCTGATGAATCACGATCAATAAGAATATAATCCAAGAAATCACTTGCATAAGTCTTATCAAACTAGGATTGAAACGCTTTTTGTTGTATTCTGATAACACCCTAATTCTTTTTTTATAGTCTGCAAAGGTACTTTCTTTAAACACTTTGGACTTATGGAATTTAATTAGATATTTATTGTATAATTCCACAACATCATCGAACAATGTATATTGGCGGGAATTTGAAGTATCTGCCCATGGATTCCAACCGGATAAGAGTTGCCGACTTATATTTGCAATTAATTCCGTAGCCCTCTTTTTCCGGACACTAATTTTATCTATGCTATCCAGCATATATTTTTTTCGTTTCATTTTTTGTTCCAAAGGATCGTAAGCTTTGAAATCAATATACCAATTTTTCCCGGTGTGAAGTTTGGGCAAAGTGTAGGGTATTATACTATTTAATGAGGCACCCCGTCTTTTAGTTGAACACATTTTTTTCTACGTTTTTGTAAACAGAAACGTAGTACAATTAAACATTCATATTAAATAAAGTGTCCGGTACTTGTCCGACCTATAAACGGAAAATAGCCGTAAGTTATTAACTTACAGCTATTTGACCTTGCACGGGAGGAGAGGCTCGAACTCCCGACACCCGGTTTTGGAGACCGGTGCTCTACCAACTGAGCTACTCCCGTGTTTGCGGCTGCAAAGGTAGTATAAACTTCCGAACCAGCAAATATTAGGGTAAATAAATTTCCAATTATTTTAATTTTTCCCATTCATCGGGCTTAAAACCTACCAGAACGAAACTGTCTGTCACTACTAACGGGCGTTTCACCAGCTTACCGTTTGTTGCCAGCAATGCGATTTGTTCTTCCTCAGTCATGGAAGGCAGCTTTTCGCTCAGTTTCAGCTCTTTATATACCAAACCACTTGTGTTGAAGAATTTCTTTATTGGCAATCCACTTCGTGGAATCCATGCTTTCAACTCTTCCACCGTAGGGTTATCTTCCACAATGAGCCGGTTAGTGTACTCAATGTTATTTTCGATTAGCCATTTCTTAGCTTTCTGGCATGTACTGCACGCCGGATATTGCAAAAATAAAGGTGTCATACTATATACTATTTATCGATTAATATCTAATACTTATTACTTAATACCTATTACTTAAATTACCATCTGCAAATCCTGATACATAATCCGATAGGCGGCGGCTTTTTTATCTAATGCAAGCGGGTACGCCCGTGAGGAAGAAGGCATCCGGTAGAGTCTCATCGCCCGTCCTTCAAACACAAATTCGGCATAGTCTCCTACTTTCGGTTCTTCCACTTCCAGTTGTGCACGGAGCGTATCCGTTGCCTTCTGTCCGGTGGTGACGATCGCTCTGCATTCGGGCAGTTGGCGGAGTAATGCAGCAATGTCCGTCGGTTGCACCACTTCCAGAAATTTGTCCGAAGCGTTATCCTGCAAACGCCGGATAGATGAGGCTGTATCGAACAGGGCGATTCCTTTTTCATTCAGGAAGTCAATAATCTGTTCCCGGCAGAATGCTTTCCGCGTATCGTTCAGAAAGTGATCTTTGTCTCCGAAAAACAAGAGTCCGACAATGCGCCACATATCATTGTTCAGGTTCGGATAATAAAAATCCATCGACCACCGTTTTCTTTGTGGCGGAAAACTTCCCAGCATCAGCAACTTTGCTTTTGGTGGGAGAAAGGGTTTTAAAGGATGTTTTTCGATTTCAATCTCCATATTGATGTAATTTCCTACAAAAATAACGAATCTATTCTTTTCCTTCAAAATAGTTGCGGAAAAAAACAAATTTAAAAATATTTGGCTATTTTTGCACGGAGATGGTGAAAAACAACTTATTGAAATGCTGTTGAAAACAAGAATAATTATAAGTTGCTGTTTTATAAGCTTGTTATCTTTCTTTGAAGAAGATTGTTATGCTTCACGGCCGGGGTCGAAAGAATGTGTGAAAGTCTCCTCTGCCAGTTTTACGGTAAGGGGGCGGGTCATCGATACCTATGGTGAACCACTTATCGGAGCGACAATCAGAGAGAAAGGCGGAGCGAATGGAACAGTGACAGATGTGGAGGGGAATTTCTTTTTATTCGTTCCGGATAGTGCTGTTCTGCAAATTTCTTTCGTAGGTTACGAGTCTCAGGAAGTCAGTGTAAAGGGTAGGTCAATGCTTGAAGTATGTCTGAAAGAAAATATTCTGCTGCTTGACCACGTGATTGTAACTGCTTTGGGACTTGAAAAGAAAGAATCCTCTTTGGCTTATGCCGTGCAAAAGGTGAGGGGAGAAGAACTGAATCGTGTGAAAGAAGTGAATATGATCACGGCTTTGGCAGGAAAGGCAGCCGGTGTACAGGTCAGCAAGAACTCTTCCGGCATGGGCGGATCGGCGAAAGTCAGTATCCGTGGGGTGCGGTCGGTGGCCGGTGATAATCAGCCTCTGTATGTGATAGATGGTGTCCCCATGCTAAATTCTACTTCGGAACAGGCTTATTCGGCTATCGGCGGTACGGCAAATGCCGGCAACAGGGACGGAGGCGACGGCATCTCGAATCTGAATCCGGAGGACGTGGAAAGTATCAGCATCCTGAAAGGAGCTCCTGCCGCAGCCCTGTATGGTAGCCAGGCGGCCAACGGAGTCATTCTTATTACTACAAAGAAAGGAAATACCGTAGGACGGAGGGATATTCATTTCTCTACCGGACTGACTTTTGAAAAGGCTTTTTCTCTGCCTGAAATGCAGAACAGCTACGGAGTAAGTGATGTAACAGACAGTTGGGGAGAAAAAGAAAATCTGACGGTTTACGATAATTTGGGTGACTTTTTCCGTACCGGACTGACGTCGATCACTTCTGTATCCGTCAACTCAGGAAATGACAAGCTACAAACATATTTCTCCTATGCCAACACCACCGGTCGCGGTATTCTGAATGAAAATAAACTCTCCAAACACAATATCAATCTGAGAGAGACCGCCGTCCTCTTCAACAGCAGGCTGAAACTGGACGGTAACGTGAATGTCATGAAGCAGACGGTGAAGAATAAACCCGTATCGGGAGGCTTTTATATGAATCCGCTGGTAGGGCTCTACCGTTTTCCTCGTGGCGAGGGCTTGTCTTATTATAAGGAGAACTATGAACGTTATGACGAGGACAGAAAGCTGAATACACAAAACTGGCATACTTTTACCGAAGACTTTGAACAGAATCCGTATTGGATACAAAACCGCATACAGAGTAAGGATGCACGTATCCGCCTGCTCCTTTCCCTTTCTGCCAATTTGAAAGTCACTGATTGGCTGACACTTCAGGCTCGTGGCAATCTGGATCACTCAGCCGATAAACTGCGTCAGAAATTTTATGCCTCCACCGCTACGGCACTCTGTGGGATGAACGGGCGCTATATTGAAATGGATTATCAGGAAACGCAGATGTACGGAGACGTGATGGCGATGGTCAAGAAGCAACTGAATGACTTCACATTGGACATAGCCATTGGCGGCAGTATCAATGACAGAATCACTAACTCCACTCGCATTGATTCGAAGAATGCTTCGTTGAAATATGCCAATGTGTTCAATCTTGCCAATATCGTGATGAGCAGTTCTGCCAGTATCGATCAGAAAATAGATGCCCATTACCAACTGCAATCGGTCTTTGCGACGGCACAGATTGGCTATAAAGAAGGAGTCTTCCTTGACCTGACCGCACGTAACGACTGGTCGTCTACGCTGGCTTACACGAAATATGAGAAGAAAGGATTCTTTTATCCTTCCGTCGGTGTCTCTTTCCTTCCGGATAAGTGGGTAAAGATGCCCGAATGGGTTTCGTTCTCGAAGTTGCGCGGTGCTTATAGTATCGTAGGCAACGGGGTGCCTCCTTTTATCACTTACCCTGTTTCGTATGTGACTGCCGGTGGAGAGATACTGGCAAGCGATGCGGCCCCTTTCGCCGAGATGAAACCGGAAATGACGCATTCCGTCGAATTGGGCATGGAATGGAAGTTCTTGCAGCACCGCCTCGGATTAAATCTGACCTATTACCGTACCGACACGTATGAGCAGTTCTTCAAACTGCCTGCGCTTGCGGGGGATAAGTATGCCTATCGATACGTCAACGCCGGAGATATCCGGAATCAGGGATGGGAGATAACGCTGGATGCCACTCCGGTACTGACCCCCGACTTCACGTGGAAGACCTCTCTCAACTTCTCTGCCAATAAGAATAAGATTGTAGAACTTCATGAAGAACTGAAAGAATTTGTTTACGGACCTACCAGCTTCTCGTCCAGTTATGCGATGAAACTGGTGAAAGGCGGCTCTATCGGCGATATTTACGGTAAAGCCTTTATACGTGATGAAGCAGGCAGCATCGTTTATGGAACGGACGGAGACTATAAAGGACTTCCGTTGGTCGAAGGCGACGGAAATACCGTAAAGGTGGGCAATGCCAATCCGGATTTTATGCTGGGATGGAATCATTCCTTCTCCTACAAAGGTTTTAGCCTTTACTTCCTGCTTGACTGGCGCTATGGAGGTGAAGTCCTTTCGCAGACCCAGGCGGAGATGGACCTCTATGGAGTATCGAAAGCGACGGCACAAGCCCGTGATAAAGGATATGTTTCGCTGGAAGGCCAGCAAATAAGCGATGTCAAAGGATTCTATAAGAATGTAGTGGGCGGACGTGCCGGAGTGACGGAATACTATATGTATGACGCTACCAACCTACGGTTGCGGGAAATATCGCTGAGTTATAGCTTCCCCCGAAAATGGGTACAGAAAACGAATTGTCTGAAAGACCTGCAACTTTCTTTTGTAGCCCGCAACCTTTGTTTTCTGTACAAGAAAGCGCCTTTCGATCCCGATCTGGTACTTTCTACAGGCAATGACAATCAGGGAATTGAAGTGTTCGGTATGCCTACCACCCGCAGTCTGGGCTTTACTTTGACATGTGAATTTTAAGAGTAGGAGGGAAGACGATGAAGAAAAAACATATTTATATATACTTGCTGGGGATGCTGCTGCTTTCTGTTGGCTGTACAGGGAAATTCCGTGAATTTAATACCGACCAGTCGGGAGTTACGGACGATGATTTGCTGATTGACGACAATGGTTACGGTATTCGTCTGGGGATTATCCAGCAAGGCATCTACTTTAACTACGATTTCGGTAAAGGCAAGAACTGGCCTTTCCAGTTGATACAGAATCTGAACGCGGATATGTTCTCCGGTTATATGCACGACGGAAAACCCTTGAACGGAGGTACGCATAACTCGGATTATAATATGCAGGATGGCTGGAACAGCGCCATGTGGACACATATGTATTCGTATATCTTTCCACAAATCTACCAGTCGGAGAATGCCACCCGTGATACGGAACCTGCCTTGTTCGGCATTACCAAAGTGCTGAAAGTGGAAGTCATGCACCGTGTGACAGATTATTACGGCCCTGTTATTTATAAGAATTTCGCGAATGCCCAGAATCAATATCGCCCTGATACGCAGAAAGAAGTCTACTATGAGTTCTTTAATGAACTCGATTCGGCTGTTGTCTCTCTTGCCGATTATATAGAAAAGAAGCCCGAATCTAATGGATTCACCCGCTTTGATATCTTGCTGGACGGTCAATATTCCTCCTGGATCAAGTTTGCCAATTCGTTGCGTATGCGTCTGGCAATGCGTATTTCTGCGGTTGATCCGGATAAGGCACGCACCGAGTTCCTGAAAGGACTGGAAAATGAATTTGGTGTTTTTGAAGCGGAAGATGAACGGGTAGCGGTCTCTACGAAATCCGGATTCACGAATCCGTTGGGAGAACTCAACCGGGTATGGAATGAAACTTATATGAGCGCTGCAATGGAATCTATTCTGACAGGCTACGATGATCCCCGACTGAAAGTTTACTTTGAAACCTGTACCGACAAAGCGTATGCAGGAGAGTACCGCGGCATCCGTCAGGGAACCTGCTTTGCGCACAATCATTATGCAGGCTTATCCAAATTGTCCGTCGACCAGAGTACGGATGCCCCATTGATGAGTTCCGCTGAAATCTGGTTTCTCCGTGCCGAAGCTGCTTTGCGCGGATGGATACCGGAGGATGAAGAAGAATGTTATCAAAACGGAATAAAGGCGTCTCTTCATCAACGCGGCATTTATCAGATGGACGACTATCTGAACAGTGAGCGGACAGCTGCCGATTTCATCGACACACAAGACCCCGAAAATAACATTCCTGCCCGTTGCCTGGTTTCTCCTAAATGGAATCCCGCAGACGACAAGGAAATAAAGCTGGAAAAGATCATTACGCAGAAATGGATAGCCTTATTCCCGGAAGGTTGCGAGGCATGGGCGGAACAGCGTCGCACGGGATATCCCCGCCTGTTTCCGGTACGCTTCAACCATAGCAGGAACGGATGTATCGACACGGAGACAATGGTACGTCGCCTCAACTTCCCCGGCACGCTGCAAACCGAAGACAGAGAGCAATACCTGGCTCTTGTGGAGGCTCTGGGCGGACCCGATCATGGAGGTACCCGATTGTGGTGGGATACAGGAAATAATAGTCTGGATTAAAATTTTAGTGTCGGAATGTGAATATATGTATAGGTTTAACTATTTTTGCACCTTCATTTAAACACATTTGTCATGAAAAAGATCATTTCTGCTCTTTTCCTATGTATGCTGCTTTCTGCCGTACCGGAATTGCAGGCACAAAACATTCAGTTACATTATGATTTCGGACGTTCCCTGTATGATAAAGACTTGAAAGGACGCCCGCTGTTGACCTCCACTGTCGAGAAGTTCCATCCCGACAACTGGGGAAGTACCTACTTCTTTATCGATATGGACTATACGTCCGAAGGGGTCGCTTCCGCTTACTGGGAGATAGCCCGTGAACTGAAATTCTGGAAAGGTCCTTTCTCCGCCCATCTCGAATACAATGGCGGACTGGCGAAAGGATTCTCCTACAACAACGCTTACCTGGCGGGAGCCACCTATACCTATAATAACGCTTCTTTCTCCAGAGGCTTCACATTGACAGCGATGTACAAATATATACAGAAGCACCCATCCCCGAATAACTTCCAGTTGACAGGAACATGGTACATGAACTTTTGCAAGGATTTGCTCACCTTCTCCGGTTTTGCCGACTGGTGGCGTGAAGAAACCAAGTATGGAAAAACCATCTTCCTCTCCGAACCGCAATTTTGGGTAAACCTGAACCGCATCAAGGGAGTGAATAAAAACTTTAACCTGAGTGTCGGTTCCGAAGTGGAACTGAGCAATAATTTCGGTGGTCGTGACGGCTTCTATGTAATTCCGACACTGGCTTTGAAGTGGACGCTGAACTAAACTTCGAAGTACAAAATTCCCCAACGGATATACATCAATTATTGAATAAAAATATCGAATGAAAACAGATTTGATCTATGGCGTAGAAGACCGCCCCCCATTTAAAGATGCCCTGTTTGCTGCCTTGCAACATCTGCTGGCTATCTTTGTAGCCATCATTACACCTCCTCTTATCATTGCGAGCGCACTGAAGCTGGATGTTGAAAAAACAAGCTTTCTGGTATCTATGTCCCTTTTTGCTTCGGGGGTATCTACGTTTATACAATGCCGTCGTATCGGTCCGATAGGAGCGAAGCTGCTCTGCATCCAAGGTACCAGCTTCTCCTTTATCGGTCCTATCATAGCGACCGGATTAGTAGGCGGACTTCCGCTGATATTCGGCTCCTGTATAGCTGCCGCACCTATTGAAATGGTCGTCAGCCGTACCTTCAAGTATCTTCGTAATATCATCACCCCGCTAGTGTCCGGCATTGTCGTACTACTGATCGGATTGAGTCTGATCAAAGTCGGTATCGTTTCCTGTGGCGGCGGATATAGTGCGATGGACGACGGCTCCTTCGGTTCGTGGGAAAATCTGTCCATTGCGGCACTCGTACTGTTGAGCGTCTTGTTTTTCAATCGCTGCAAAAACAAATACCTGCGCATGAGTTCCATCGTGTTCGGTCTTTGCCTGGGTTATGGACTGGCTTTCGCCCTGGGAAAAGTAAATATGAGCGCACTAAATGTCGAGATGCTGATGAGTTTCAACATCCCGCAACCTTTCAAATACGGTATTGATTTTAATATCTCTTCATTTATTGCCATTGGCTTGGTCTATCTGATCACCGCCATTGAAGCCACAGGAGATGTGACAGCCAACTCTATGATTTCCGGACTTCCGATTGAAGGTGATTCTTATCTGAAACGTGTTTCCGGCGGTGTGATGGCAGATGGCTTCAACTCTCTTTTAGCAGGTATATTCAACTCCTTCCCGAACTCCATCTTCGCACAGAATAACGGTATCATCCAATTAACAGGAGTTGCCAGCCGCTATGTAGGCTATTATATTGCCGCTATGCTCGTTCTGCTGGGATTATTCCCCATTGTAGGAGCTATATTCTCTCTGATGCCCGATCCGGTACTGGGAGGCGCCACCTTATTAATGTTCGGTACAGTAGCGGCAGCAGGTATCCGCATCGTTTCCTCACAGGAAATAGGCCGCAAAGAAACCTTAGTCTTAGCAGTCAGCCTATCTTTAGGTTTGGGTGTGGAACTAATGCCGGACGTATTAAAACAAGCTCCAGAGGCAATTCGAAGTATTTTCTCTTCAGGAATCACCACCGGAGGTTTAACTGCAATTGTTGCTAATATGGTAATTAGAGTGAAGTAATAGGTAATAAATAATAGGTAATAAGTAATATGCCATGCGGGTAAAGCTACCGGCAGCTACGATTATTACCTATTACCTAATACCTATTATTTATTTCTAAATTACTCATTTTATCTGTAATCCGAAAGGGGAAATCTGGATACTCGTAGAGGCTGAAACGAGGTTCGGTTTCCCCTTTTGTATAGCTCCAGATAGAAGCGTAGTCTTCCGGGTCTTCCCCCATCTTGCTGAGTTGGCGTAGATAAGCTGCCAGTGATTTATTCTCTACGATATAGATTTGTCCCATCTGATCGATAATAGGGCTATGGTGACGGGTACCGTCATGTTCGAAGCGAAGAATTCGTTTGCCTTCCTCAGTCAATCCTACCAATTGGAAAGTCATACTCTTGCCGATAGCAGGCAGATTCAGTACACTGCGGTCGGTAGCAAGGAAAGGCAGATGATGCTTTCTCATGAACCGTCTTATTTGTTTGGCGGTGTCAGCATCTTCTTTCGTTTTTTCTTCATTTATACCTGCACTGACTTTGGTCTCCAGTATCTTATACAATTCTTCCGCCTGTTCCGGAGTCATCTGTCCGTAAATTTTCTCTTCCTGCTGTTCCTGCATTGAGCGACTGTTGGGGGCAAACACCGCATAATTCTCATTAAATCCCTTCACCGAGAACGTATAATAACATACCACTCCCAGTGAATTGAGTACCTGGCGAAGCCGCGTAGTATGTCCTCTGCGTGAGGCAGCCACCGTATATACCAACTGGTTCGTAATAATCCATCCGGCAGAAAGAATCTTCCGAATTGCTTCTTTAGCCTCGGGGGTAACCTCCAGCGGTGTCTGAAAATGAGTCTGAATGATAAACTGCTTGACGCCAACAGCCGAAGCCTTTTCCTTAAACTCCCGCAAAATGTCAACCAACTCGTCATTAATACGCATCGGCAAATAAGCCAATAAACGAGAACCCAGTCTCACCCGTTGCAATTCCGCATATTTCTCACCTTCCGGACGTTCAAGATTCGCCCTTTGTTTGCGTACCGCCATACGATACACCGCTTCTAATATATTCTTCAACGTCTTATTCTGACTCATCAGCGCATCGCCTCCCGTAATCAGAATATCGCGTAACTGCGTATCCTGTTCAAAATAGGTCATCAACCGTCGCAACTTACTGTCCCACGACTCCTTCGGTCGTAACGTCTCAAATTCAAAATTCAGCCGTTCACTCTGAAAGTCATACATACGCTGGCAAGATGCACAAAGCCCTCCACAAGCCCGTCCCATCGTATCAGGAATAAGGATAGCCACCTCCGGATACCGTCGGTGAATATTATGTCCGTCCGGCAAGAGCCATCCGGCAGCATTCGGCTTTCCTGCCTCCACAATATCTTCCTTCTCCCATGCACGAATATTGCCATACGTCTCCACTAATCGTGGCGAATAAAGTATATAACTCCGAATCGCTTCATCATTATACCCATACCCCGTCACATTCAGCAACGACAAATAATAAGGCGTAGCAAAGAACGGCATTCCCTTTTTACGTGCCCGATTCAACAAATACATCGTCTCCGACGAAAGTGAATTTCCTAAAAAGCGATTCAACTCAGCCGGACTTTTCACAGCCATCGACAAATGAAAGCGGAAATCTCCCCACCATTTGCTTACCAACTGATACTTCTCCTCATAACTCATCCCTTCCTCAAAATGGAACCGTACCGAAGGCTTCGACTTCCGGTTCTCAATCTTCTGAATCAACAGATGCAGCATCCGTTCCTTATTCTCATCCCGCATCTCCCGCACTTCCTCATCCAATCCGGTATCCCACCGGTCATTCCGGCTCTTGATGCGCTGCGGAGACGGCGAAGGAACATTTTCCCCCTGCAAACGTTTGAACAACTGGAACAATTCTACAAACAAATCCGTCGGCATCTCTATATTCTCCAACTTCTCCGTCAGAAACTGATAAAGCAACCGTATCGTCTGTACCGAAATATCCTGTCCCGTAGACAGTTCATGAACATCCTGTCCATCATACTGGAGTAAGAGTCGAATTTGCTCCCTTGCCTCCTCCGCAACCTCATTAACCATCCCGCAACTATCCAGATGTTTTAGCAGACCAGCCTTAAAGTCCTCCACTGTCGGACTCACCGCCGCCATCTCTACCAACTCCGGCATCTCCTGCGTGTATATTTGTTTCAACTGCGAAAAAGTAAGTACAAGCATTTTCTTTTGTTTCATAAGCATCCTCTATATTATTATATTATTTATTGATTAGTAACGACCTATCCCTCCGCAAGGTTCCCCCGGCCTCGACTGCCCGGCGTCAAGCGCAGGTCTTATTTACGGCGTTAAAAAGGGCAGACTGTTTGAGCGAAGCGAGTTTCTGCCCTTTAGCGTAGTGAAGGGTGTGAGTAGGAGAAAAAAGTCAGTCTTGAATTTTTCTTTGTTTCTTTCTTTTGTTTCAAGACAAAAGAAAGAAAGTTGTAACACAAATGTAACAAGTATGACATCCCCCTGCAACCTCAAACTCCGTCCTTTGCAGGCGGAAATAACATACACACATTTATGGAGACAATTTATTTATGCATTATCATTTTCCTCTTCGTGCTAGCCATATTCGACCTGATCGTCGGTGTGAGTAACGATGCGGTTAACTTCCTCAATTCGGCGGTAGGTGCCAAGGCGGCCTCCTTCAAGACCATCCTGTTTATTGCAGGCATCGGCATATTCATCGGAGCATCGCTCTCTAACGGCATGATGGACATTGCCCGGCACGGCATCTACCAACCCGAGCACTTCTACTTTGCAGAAATCATGTGTATCCTGCTTGCCGTCATGCTCACCGACGTTGTCCTGCTGGACGTATTCAATTCAATGGGAATGCCTACCTCCACCACCGTATCCCTCGTCTTCGAGCTGCTGGGAGGAACCTTCGCCCTCTCCCTCATCAAAGTCCGTAACAGCGACACCCTCGGGTTGGGCGACCTGATAAACACCGACAAAGCCCTTTCCGTCATCATGGCGATATTCGTATCCGTGGCAATCGCCTTCTTTTTCGGTATGCTCGTCCAATGGCTGGCCCGTGTCATCTTCACGTTCAACTACACGAAAAAGATGAAATACAGCATTGCACTGTTCGGAGGCGTGGCCGCCACCTCCATAATCTATTTCATGCTCATCAAAGGACTGAAAGACAGCTCCTTCATGACCCCCGAAAACAAGCAATGGATACAGGACAACACTTGGATGCTTATCAGTGTGTTCTTCGTATTCTTCACCATACTAATGCAGATCCTTCACTGGCTGAAAATCAATGTCTTCAAAGTAGTAGTACTCATGGGTACTTTCGCCCTCGCCCTCGCCTTTGCCGGCAATGACCTTGTGAACTTCATCGGCGTTCCCCTCGCAGGCTTCTCGTCCTTCATGGATTTCACGGCCAACGGCAACGGCAATCCGGACGGATTTCTGATGACCTCACTGCTCGGCCCCGCCAAAACTCCGTGGTACTTCCTCATCGGCGCCGGCGCTATCATGGTCTACGCCCTTTGCACCTCCAAGAAGGCACACGCGGTAATCAAAACTTCCGTCGACCTCTCCCGTCAGGACGAAGGCGAAGAAACCTTCGGAAGCACCCCGATAGCCCGTACAATCGTCCGTTTCAGCATGACACTCGCCAACGGCATCTCACGCATCACCCCGGACAGCACCAAGAAATGGCTGGACACCCGCTTCCGAAAAGACGAAGCGATCATCGCCGACGGAGGTGCTTTCGACCTCGTCCGCGCCTCCGTGAACCTTGTCCTTGCCGGCCTGCTCATCGCACTGGGAACTTCGCTGAAACTCCCGCTGTCCACCACTTACGTCACTTTCATGGTAGCCATGGGTACTTCGCTCGCCGACCGTGCCTGGGGACGTGACTCAGCCGTTTACCGTATCACAGGCGTACTGAGCGTCATCGGCGGTTGGTTTATCACTGCCGGAGCTGCCTTCACCATCTGTTTCTTCGTAGCCCTCGTACTTCATTATGGAGGAAATATCTCTATCATCGCACTCATCGGTATAGCTGTATTCATCCTGATCCGTAGCCAAGTGATGTACAAAAAACGCAAAGCGAAAGAACAAGGTAACGAAACTCTGAAGCACCTAATGCAAGCCACAGATAGCACAGAAGCCCTGCAACTGATGCGTAAGCACACCCGTGAAGAACTTTCCAAAGTGCTGGAATATGCAGAAACCAACTTCGAACTGACCGTCACTTCTTTCCTCCACGAAAATCTTCGAGGACTGCGGCGTGCTATGGGTTCCACAAAATTTGAAAAACAGCTCATCAAACAGATGAAACGTTCCGGCACCGTAGCCATGTGCCGCCTCGACAACAACACCGTACTCGAAAAGGGACTTTATTACTATCAAGGCAACGACTTTGCCAGCGAACTGGTTTACAGTATTTCTCGTCTCTGCGAACCTTGCCTGGAACATACCGACAACAACTTCAACCCATTGGATGCCATTCAGAAAGGTGAATTCAGCGATGTTGCCGAAGATATTACATATCTGATTCAGCAATGCCGTAAGAAAATGGAAAACAACGAGTACAACAATCTGGAAGAAGAAATCCGTCGTGCCAACGACCTCAACGGACAGCTTTCGCTATTGAAACGTAAGGAACTGCAACGCATCCAAAGCCAATCAGGAAGTATCCGGGTTAGCATGGTATATCTCACGATGGTTCAGGAAGCACAGAACGTAGTCACTTACACCATCAACTTAATGAAAGTAAGCCGTAAATTCCAAATGGAGACTGAAATGCCGTAAAGGCTGGAAACGATAACGTTCTTCACTGGAAAAAACGAATGATAACTCGAAAGGAAAGGACTGTTTGATAAACCCTATTTATATAAGTGAGGGTATGTCAAACAGTCTTTTCTTTTTAGTAGGTGGTTGGATAAAAAAGCTCTGTTCTTTAGCATTTGATTTGATAAAATTGTATATTCGGTAAGATATTTGAGACGATTTAAAATGCAATGGTATAAAAATGAAATGAATGAAATATCAATTAGAAATAACCACTTTACTGGTTCCTGTCAATGTGCATCAGTTGTTTGAGAAATGTGAATGGCCCGAACTAAACAGTTTTGACAAAGAAATGGTTGAGGACTATTTCTCTGATTTGGTAAATGGCATTCAAACCGATGAGGCTTTGGACGATTGGACGCTGACCGTTGTCCTTTATATCGGCACTTATTTGGGAGCCAACCATATCAGTATCTGGAAACATGGAATCACCGATACGGCAACAAAAGAAAAAGTGTTGACGATCGGTATACCTCTCCCTTGCAATAAAACCGTTCGTTGGGGAGTGAAGAAGAAAGAACGGTTTACAGGTAAGATACCGGATGAAAACTATAGGAGAAATAACAGGCTGCTTCCCGTCTACTTTGCGAAATATGATACTATGGGAACCTATATTGAAGATAACATCCGGATAGCCCTTTTGAATTTGTTTGAAGTAGGTTTTACCTTGAAAGGATATAAAGTAAAGAAACGGTGATAGTAACTGAATCGTAATCAAACTTCCTTTTCATAGGGATTAAACTTGCTTATCCCGGCAGGAAAACGTATCTTTGTTGGTAAGAAAACTATAACCGCAAGTTCTGATTATAAAACCGGAACTTTTGATTATGTAATCAGAAGTTTCAGTTATAAAACCAGAACTTGCGGTTTTAGTTTGCCCTAAGGGAAAAAGAACTTTTCTTCTAGGGGAGAACAAGTTTTCTACCTATAGCTAGGATGTTTTCTATTAGTAATCAATATTTCAAATAAACTTTAGTACTATGGCAATGTATGTAATGGAAGAAATGCCCGATATTCATGGAACGGGCGAACAAGTACTTTATCCGCGGTTTGCAATGATGGATCAGGTTTCTACCGAGGAGCTGATACGTCAGATAGCATCCAGCAGTGGTTTTAATGTCGGAGATGTGGAAGGCGTAATTACACAAATAGGTATTGAGATGGCACATCAGATGGCAGAAGGCAAGTCTGTGAAGCTGGATGGCATTGGAACATTCTCTCCTTCGTTGGCGTTATGCAAAGATAAAGAGCGTGAAAAGGCCGGAGAAGGCGAAACCCATCGTAACGCACGAAGCATTGTGGTGGGAAACGTGAACTTTCGTGTAGACAGGAAGATGATAAGGCGTATCAATGGAAGATGTCTGCTGGAAAGAGCTCCGTGGAAGTCGCAACGCTCTTCACAGAAGTATACACCGGAGCAACGACTAGCATTGGCTGTTAGATATCTGGAGGAACATCCTTTTCTGACGGTCTACGAATACCGGAAACTGACAGGTCTGCTGCGCACGGCGGCTACCAATGAATTGCGCCAATGGGCGTATACGCCCGGTTCCGGTATCGGGATTGATGGCAGAGGAACACATCGGGTGTATATAAAGAAAACATAATTCATCATATTTGTATGATGATACTTTGAGATTTTGAATTAAGAGCATTGGGGGGAATTGCGGTGAGGGCGCTTTTCTTCAGGGATGTGCTTGAGTGATAACTAAAATTAATAAAAATGGGGAATTTGATTTCATTTATGAAGGAAGTAGCTGAAGGGCTTCGAAAAAGTGGGAATTATGGAACTGCTCATGTTTACAGGAGTAGCATGAATGCTATCATCGCCTTTAATGGGAGCAGGAATCTGTCATTCAAGAAAGTGAATCAGGAGTTTCTTAAAAGTTTTGAAACGTATTTGCGGGAAAAGGATTGTAGTTGGAACACGGTTTCAACCTATATGCGTACATTGAGGGCGGTGTACAACCGCGCGGTTGACCGTCGTATGGCATCTTATACCGCATCATTTCCGGTATGTTTATACAGGAACGCGTGCTGACAGAAAGCGTGCACTGGAAAAGGAGGATATGGAACGATTGATGAAAGAGCTTCCCAAACAAATTCATCAGGGAAGGGAAGTATTACAACGTACGCGCGCGTACTTTTTCTTAATGTTCATGCTTCGTGGTATGCCGTTTGTAGATCTTGCCTATCTTAAAAAGCAGGATATGGTGGGGAATGTGCTTACTTATCGTCGTAGAAAAACCGGGCGGCTTCTAACTGTGACGCTTCTGCCGGAAACTATGAAACTAATAAAAAAGTATATGAACACCGATTCTGCTTCTCCTTATCTTTTTCCCATACTGACTGGCGGAGAGAGTACCGAAGCTACCTACAGGGAATATCAGATAGCTTTGCGTAATTTTAACTATCAGCTTCTGTTGTTGAAACAAGTACTTGCATTGACTTCTGATTTAAGCTCATATACGGCTCGGCATACTTGGGCTACAATGGCATATTATTGCGAGATACATCCAGGCATTATTTCAGAGGCGATGGGACATTCATCCATTATCGTCACAGAGACTTATCTAAAACCTTTTAAGAATAAGAAAATAGATGAAGCGAATGTGACGATTCTATCTTCGCTGAAGAGGAGCTATGTTTGTGGCAAGTGATTGATTAATAGTACTGTTACTTTGTAGGTAACGGGAAGAAAAGACGCTGCAAATATGGGCATATTTTG
>OGIY01000678.1_pt1 | contig 16390 bp, 15 predicted proteins | sample 1571931 | NCBI WGS metagenome assembly OGIY01 (sample SAMEA2582110, study PRJEB24529) | metagenome | biome: Human gut stool | place: China | collected 2011
AACGTTGACTGTAAAAGAAGAGGAAATCATGGGGTATTTCTGGGAGAAAGGCCCTTTGTTTGTGAAAGAAATGTTGGCTTTCTATGAGGAACCAAAGCCTCATTTCAATACGTTATCTACGATTGTTCGCGGGCTTGAAGATAAGGGATTTCTAGCTCATCATACTTTTGGGAATACTTATCAGTACTATCCCGTTGTCAGCGAAGAAGATTTTCGTAAAGGGACATTGCGGAATGTAATCAGCAAGTATTTCAATAATTCATATTTGAGTGCTGTTTCATCTTTGGTCAAAGAGGAGGATATTTCTTTGGATGATCTGAAGCAACTGATTCAGGAAGTGGAGCAGGCACATCAGAAGTAAGCTCATAATCGGAAACACAATTTACTTAAAAAGCAAATAAACATGATAGTAAAAGAAAAATCTAATTCTATGAAACGGTTGAAATATTTGATCGCTATGCCATTGGCTGTTGTGTCAATGCTCCTTTTTACTTGCAATGTATCAGCCGGTACTTATAAAGAAACGAGCAGTGTTGTCTCCAATGATACCTTGCCTGCTTGTTCGGCTGATTCTTTGCGAACCGTATTACACTTTGGAGAGATACCGGTAAAAGAAAGCTATGCCGAATCGGATACAGTGCAGATAGTGCGATTGGACTCTGAAAAGTTACGTTTGCCCGAAGGATTTGGCTGGGCCAGTGCACAAACTTATCAGAATGGGAATGTCTTAATACGAACGAAGGCTACATATGAAAATGATAAGGGAGATGTATTGCGTCTTTCTTCCTCTGTTCCATGGACTGCAGAACGTTTGCAGAGTTTTATTGAGGAAGCAAAAAAAGGGATGTTAAAGTCATTGAATGAGAATTATGGAGAGAAGCAAAACAAGGCGAATAAGGCTGCTTCCAATGCTTCTGACTCTTTTGTAACTTCTTCTGCAACAACTACTTCCCGAATAGTCATTGAAACGAATGACGTAGAAGACTTTTTTGATATGTATGGTAAAAAAGAAGGAGGAATAGGGTATAATAACCAACTTATTTTGTTGGATGGCAAGGAAATTACTTACCAGCAGTTCATGCAACTGGCAAAGGAGGATATTGTGGAAACGCATATCATTTTACCCGAAAGTACAGGTTTGGAAAAGAAATTCGGTCCGAAAGCTAAGAATGGAATTTGGGTGCTCGTTTCTAAAAAGAATCCGAACTATTGGGATGAATTTAAAAAACAACTGGCACAGGAGTAAGAATCAGCGGAACCGGAAGTATCAATAAATAAACTTTGTATTATGGGAGCTTTCTTCATTTATATACTAAAATCAGCCGTTTGTCTTGTTCTCTTTTATCTGTTTTTCAAATTATTGCTGAGCAGGGAGACATTTCATCGCTTTAATCGTGTTGCTTTGCTGGGAGTATTGCTTTTTTCATTACTCATTCCTTGCATCGAAATGACTACGCGGCATCAGGTTGAAGTGCAGCAGGCTGTTCTTTCCATCGAACAACTATTGATGAAGGCAGAAATGGAGAATACTACTCCCGTTGAAATCGAAGCCGGAGAGTGGCAACTGGCACCTGCTCCCGTTTTTCTTTCTTGGATACAAATAGCTTTATTGATCTATTTGGCGGGGATTGTTGTCCTTGTCTGCCGAAATGTCTATTCTTTGTTATGCCTGCTCAGACTGATCTGTTCCGGTAAGCGGGAGAAACTGGAGAGCGGTATTACGCTGGTGGTGCACGACAGAGCAATAGCTCCATTTAGCTGGATGATATATATCGTCATTAGCCGGGAAGATTTGGAAGAGAATGGACGGGAAATTCTGATTCATGAAGCAGCGCATATCCGTAACTGCCATTCGTGGGATTTGCTGATTGCTGATATTTGTATCTTTTTTCAATGGTTCAACCCCGGAGCATGGCTGCTCAAACAGGAATTACAGAATATTCATGAATACGAAGCCGATGAAACCGTTATCAATGAAGGGGTGAATGCAAAGGAATATCAGTTATTATTAATAAAAAAAGCCGTTGGCACAAGGCTCTACTCTATGGCCAACAGCTTTAATCACAGTAAACTTAAAAAACGTATCACTATGATGTTAAAAGAAAAATCGAATCCTTGGGCGCGTTTGAAGTACTTGTATGTGCTTCCGTTGGCTGCTATTGCAGTAACCGCTTTTGCCCGTCCCGAAATCTCTGAAAAGGCTGACGAGATTTCTGCCGTCAAAGTTAATGATTTGGTTAGTTTTATGCAAGAGAATGTGTTGGGAGATACAGTAAAAGTATCGAAAAACGAGAAAAAAGAGGAAATCGGGATTGGAGGGAGAGTATCGAAAGATAGCGAGGTAATTGTTTTAGAGGTGGTGGAGCAGATGCCGGAATTTCCAGGTGGTACGGCTGCATTGAGTAAGTATCTGAAGGATAAAACAGAAAATTCCAGCGCAAAAGGTAAAGCGGGAGGAAGCGTGACAGTCGGTTTTACAGTAGCGAAGACCGGAAAAGTAGAGAATGTGAAAGCATCTCCATCAGACCAGTCTATATTAAGTAAGGAAGCTGAAAGGATTGTGCGCGAGATGCCGGATTGGATACCAGGCAAACAGCGTGGTATGCCTGTACCTGTGAAATATTCCGTTTCTGTAAGATTTGGAGATATCAGATTCCAGGAAAATAAGAAACCCTTGATTCTGGTTGACGGTAGAGAAACGAGTATGGATGCTTTCGATAAAATGGATAAAGGAGTAATAGAGAGCGTTTCAGTACTGAAAGATAGTGCTTCTATTAGATTATACGGTAAGCGTGGGGCGAATGGAGTGATACTTGTCAGTACTCAAAAAAACGGAAAGCTGGGCAATGATATGAAAGCGGTGGCTTTTATTGAGAAAGAAACAGTTGAAACAAATACTGCAGAAGAGATTGCCGTCACGGGAACGGTGGTGGACGAACAAAGACGTCCGAAAGCAGGAGTGAGCGTGGTTGTTCCCAATACGAATATAGGTACAATGACGGATGCGAATGGACGTTTTCAGTTGAAAACACAGAATAGGGGTAGTATATGGTTCTCCTTTATAGGGTATAAGACGGTGAAGGCTCCTGTCAGTCCTACAATGTCTGTTCAGTTGGAACAAGAGGTAGTTAGATTGTTTCCTGAAACGTCTGGCAAATTGAAGGCTAGCGCAACTTTGTCTTCCGATGTTAAAGGAATAAGAGGACTTTCTATTCATGGAATTAAGGATGGAGAACCTCCCTTAGTGATTATTGATGGCAAGGAAGCATTGGAAGAAGATGCTCTATCCAAACTTTCTCCTGACCGTATTAAAAGTTTTTCTATATTGAAAGATAAGTCAGCTGAAACTGTTTATGGAGAAAAAGGGAAAAATGGAGTGATAATTGTCACTTTACTTACTGAAGGGGAGTACGATTTTCAAAAAGCTAACTCGAAGAAGCCGTATGCTGATGCCTTGGAACTAGCCGAAAGTGTAGCAAAAGATGTAGAGGGGGAAATCATTTATTGTATAAATGACGAAGAGGTCAAGAAAAAAAAATTGAAAGGAATGTCTACTAAGACGATAAATTCTGTTTCGTTAGATCACTTTGATAAGAAGAAAATTGTACGTCTGAAAACAGAAAAATATCGTTCTGATTGGGTTCCTGTAGTAGGTGTTGTGAAGGATGCGGATGGTAAGAGAATTGCTGCTTCAATTAGAGTAAAAGGAGCAAATGATATTACCAGAACTAATACAGACGGCTCTTTTGCAATTAGAGCTCCTAAAAATGGTGTGCTTCTGGTGGGAGATAACAATCAAACCGCTATTGAGGTTAAAGTGAAACCTATACTTGAGGTCATTTTAAAAGATTAGTATAAGGAGGATCGGGGTGGGATCGCCCGTCTCTTCTTCCTGTTGTAACGTTTTTGTTTAACTTAAAATCCAATTTATCATGAAAGAAAAATTATGTAAAATTTTATTAGCCGTTTCATTCCTTTTTCTAGTGTCTGATTTTTGTATGGGGCAAAACTTAAAAGGAATTTGGAAACTCATTCAGGATGACAACACTGCTCACGTAACTACTAGGTACAAGGTGTTTGACAAAGGTGGTAACTACTATAATGTGGATGCTTACATCAAAAATGCTGTTGATCTCAATTCGGACAGCCGCAGTTCTGAAGGCATATTTTGCCCTTACAAAATCACTCGTTCAGGTGAGTACAGCATCATTGGCAAAGGTGTTTATTGTGAGAAACTGCGTAATGAGTATGGAAGTGCGGCGGATGCTCTTGTGCCTATATCTTATCGCATAAATGGGAAGAGAATGACGCTCCTATTCCAATTAGGTAATAATGTCTATCGTGAAGTTTATCAGAAAGTACCGGAATTAGGCAAATAAATTAAAAGTCAAAACTCACTCCTGAAATGGCACATATGTAATGGATAAGGAAGAAAAGCCTATGGAAGGAGTCACTATTACAATGTATGGAGCTTCATCGTCTACAAAGACTGATGCAACTAGACACTTTGAGCGACACAGTCCAAAATTTTGTGTAAATGGAAACAGGATTCAGTTATAAGTTCTACTTATAACTGGATTCTGTTTGGCACTATAAAATATTTCTTTTAATTCTGGAAGACTTTTATAACCTCTTTATTTATAAGAGGTTTGAGAGAAAGGTCAAAATAGAGGTAACGAATTGGCAACCGTGTTTATTTCTGCGCTTTGCTGTGAGTTGCTGTCAATGTCTCTCGTCTTGTTGCAAAATTAGGAATAAAAAACGGAAACACATCAAAACGTCCCATGATTTTTTATCACAGGACGTTTTCATTTTCGCAGAATATAGCTGAGGAAATCGTTACCTTCAATTTCAACCAATTCCGGCTATGATTGCCTGAATTTGTATTTCAACCCATACTCTTCCAACTTGCTGTACAGCGTTGTACGTCCTATTCCGAGCAGTTCGGCGGCAACCTTGCGGTTCCCGTTCGCTTGCTTTAACGCACGCAAAATCCGTTCCTTGTCTTCCGCATCGTTACGCAGGGCAAAGCTGACGGGGGAGGTCTGTTTCGTCACGGCAAGTTCCAAATGCTCTTTAGTGACAAGCCCGGTCTGCGCCTGCAACACCGCACCCATAATTTTCTGCCGAAGCTCACGGACATTGCCCGGCCAAACATGGGTCAACAATGTTTTACGGGCTTCCCCGTCAAATCCGATAACGTCGCATTCCAGTTCTTTGTTCGCAATATCGCGGAAAAATTCCGCCAGCGGCATGATGTCCTCTTGACAGTCGCGCAACGGCGGTACTGTTATCTCGAAATCATGCAGACGATATAACAGGTCTTGCCGGAATCGCTTTTCGTTCACAGCCGCCTCCAGATCTTCGTTGGTGGCGGCGATGATGCGGACATTGAAACTTTTATCCGTCTTATCACCTATCGGACGGTATCTACGTTCCTGTATGGCACGCAGAAGCATCTGCTGGGTTTCCATTGCGAGATTACCAACCTCATCCAAGAACAGCGTACCACCTTCCGCCTCGTGAAAATAGCCTTTCTTGCTGTTGTCCGCACCTGTGAACGCACCTTTTACGTGTCCGAAGAATGCCGATGGCGCAAGCTCTTTGGAGAGTGAACCACAGTCCACTGCAACGAACGGTTTTCCTGCCCGTTTGCTTTTGTCGTGCAGTTGGTGTGCGATATGCTCCTTACCAGTCCCGTTCTCTCCGAATATCAGCACGCTCATGTCAGTGGGAGCCACCAGCCTTATTCGTTTCATGATGACTTGAAATGCCGAGCCGTCACGAGAGAACACAGGCATACGGTTTCTTCCGATACTCCGTTCTTTTAATATGGTACGGAGCAAAGGGACGAGTTTATCCTCTACAAGTTGCTTAGGTATGTAGTCCAGCGAGCCGAGTTTCATACTTTCGACTGCCGTATGCACTTCGGCATAGTTGGTCATGATGATTAACGGTTGTGTCATGCCTTCCTTGCGCATCCATCGTAATAGGTCGATGCCGTCACCGTCGGGTAGTCGTAGGTCAGAAACCACGATGTCCCCGTCTGAGGCTTGTTGCAGAAGTTTCTTCGCGGTCGAGAGGTGGTAAGCCTGCACGGTACGGAATCCTTCCCGTGCCAGCAGGTTGCAGACAAACTCGCAATACACGATATTGTCCTCCACCACGATGATTTTTGTCTTATCCATTTTCGTATTTTCTCCTTTCCTCTTTTGCCAATCGGATAATATCCGCGCCCATATCCAGTACGGCAGACACTGCATCGGTCAGTTCTTCATGATCTGGAGCGGCACTCCCATGAAGTAGTTTATAAAGTTCCCTTAATGGCTGGTCGGCGCGGAGTATCTCCCACGAGCTGCGCAAGTGGTGTGTCAAGGCGTCCAGTTCCTGAAGGGCGTGCCGCCGTTCTGCATCCCTGACCAACTGCATTTCCTTTTCAGTTTCTGCTATCAGTTTCTCCAGCATGACGGATTCATTGCCGTAGGATAACAAGGTGGAGAAGTCCGGCTTTTCGTCCGGTGAGCCTTTCATGGCGCATTTGTCTGAAATCTCCAGCAGTTCCGATATTGAAAACGGCTTGAACAGGCAACCGGCGAATCCACGTTCCATAAGCTCCTCCTTGTCGCAACTACCCGAAGCGGTTGTCACGACTACCGGGATTTTCTTTGAGTTGCCTACGTTGGACGAGCGCAACAGTTCCAGCAACTCGAAGCCGTTTATCTCCGGCATATTCAGGTCAGTAAGTAGCAGGGCATATTCTTTCCGACGTATTAGTTCCATTAACTTGGCAGCATCGGTGCAGGTTTCGCAGTGTATCCCTTCCTGTGCATACATTTCTTTCAACATAAGGAGCAATACCTCGTCATTGTCGATGGCTATCACATCATGATACGCCTCATTATGGCGGACATATCCTTGACAGGATTGTGCTGTCTGTTCATCGACTATCGGCATAGGTATTTCCACCGTGAAGCGGCTGCCTTTGCCTTTTTCGCTCTTCAGCCGGATTGTGCCGCCAAGCATCGCCACGATGCGCTGCACGATGGATAATCCTAATCCGAAGCCGTCCTTTGCGGCGGCATTAGACAGACGTTCAAAAGCACCGAATACCCGTTGTTGTTCCTCATCGGTCATACCTGTTCCCGTATCTTCAACAATGAGTTTCAGTGTACCGTTATTATAATTCGTTATCAGGGATATACTGCCGTTATCTGTGAATTTGATGGCATTTGATAGAAGGTTATTTCCAATTTGTAGGATACGTTCCTTATCGGTTAAAACAACTGCATCCGCATAGTTCGTCACGGTAAGAGCTATTCCTTTACCCATAGCAATAGGCATAAATTCTGTTTCAAGAATGTGCGTGATTACGGAAATCCGGCAAGTTGAAATAATTGGCTGTTCCTTGCCGTTATCCAGACGGAAGAAATCAAGCAAAGTGTTTAGCATTTCACGCATACGCTCAGAAGATTGCCGGATATTTTGGATATACATCCCGGTTTTATCCACATCATGTTCTTTGGCCATCAGTCCGGCATAGCCGGTTATCGCCGTCAGCGGTGTGCGTAGTTCATGGGTGATGGTATGGACGGCTTTCTTGCGGGAGAGAATCAATGCCTCGTTCTTCTCTACCGATTGTTGCAGCCGTCCGATTAAGTCTGCCGTTTCCCGTTTGTACCGTTTGATGCGGTTGGTATTCCGGTGTATGATGATATAGGAAATGACCAACAACAGAAGGACGAAAGCAGTCAGGCCGCCAATCTGCATGAACGACTGCTCGCGCATGGCCGTTATCTCGGCTTCCCGTTTTTGCAGGTCGGATTGCACCTTCTTATCCATCTGGCGAATCAAGCCTTGCAACTGTCGGTTAAGTTCCGTGTTCCGTGTCGCAAGACTGTCGGCGTGTTCTGACAGACGGCGGCTTTGCACCCGTTGTTCGGCTATCATGTTCCGGTTGAGGGAACGGAGCATCGTGGTAGTTGTGGTCGGTTCCGGGTTTTCCTTTTTGCCGAATATACCGAGAAATCCTTTTCGCTTTGGTTTCTTGGGCTGTTCCTGCACACTTTTCTGTACGATTACAGGTACTTGACGGGCTATTTTTTTATTGAGATTCTGTTGTTCATCAAGAACCTGAACAATCCGGCGCATCTGTTGTTCCTTATCTTCAAGAAGATGGCGTACACTGTCAATACGCTCTGCCGGATAAAATGCTTTGAAACGGCACAGCATACTGTCCATCGCTATACGCTGAGTATGGTAATGTCCTAAATCATCATCATCCCATTCCAACACCGTTTCACTGGACAAAGAGAACTCAACAAATTGGATATAGATACTGTTTATTTCTTTTCGGAAATTGTCTATCTGGTGATTGCCTTCTTCTAATGTTTCTATTTCTTGCCATTCGCGATACCATGTATAAATTATACCTCCTATCAGCAATATAATGAATAAGTAGCCTATTCCTATGAACTTTTTTAGGTATTTCATAGTTCCTATACTTGTTTATTGTTTTTGGCTCAAAAGTATGATATAACCCTGATATACGACGTATAATCTGTTTACTCCAGTATATCTGTTATTGTTTGGGAAATATCTTCACAAAAAGGTATGAAAAAATGTACAGGAGCCTGCCTTTCGACATAATCACGATTGATACGAACGAGTGTTATATTATCAGCCTGTGTCGCCATCCGCTCAAAAGGGAAACGGATGATGGTGGGAGTATTAAAGCCAACACCCAATTCTATCAGGAGAGTATTGCCATTAGATACATTTTTCATGAATGAACGGTAATTGCTAAAACTCTTCTTCCATTGCCCGTTCTCCACAAAACACCCGTCTTTGCGGACGTGTATATCCATCCTGCCGCCACATATCGGGCAATGGGGTGTGAGAGAAGAAGGAATGCGGCAATGCATTGTTTGTCTTGACATCTCGCGGATAAGCTCTTCATTGTAATAAAGCCTGTCATGGCATCCCACAGCACATTGTATATAGGCATAGTCACCTTGTACTTCAAAAATTCTGTCCGGGACGAAACCGTTTTTTTTGAACAATCCGTCCACATTGGTAGTTATCACAAAATAGTCCTTATTGCTGATTAATTGGAGCAACTGCCGATACAACGGATAAGCCAATTCATTGTCGTAGCGATTCAGACGAATATGACGAGCTAAATATGCCCAGCGTTCTTCCTCTGTATCAAAAGGATAGAACATGGCTGCATACATATCCGGGATAGCATAGTGGTAAATGAAGTCACCAAAGTTGCTGACAAATCTATTTCCTCCGTATTCAAGTCCTGCGGCAGCAGACAGTCCCGCACCTGCACCAATTACTACACGATCTGCCCTTTCAAGGGCATGGCTAAAGGCTTTTAGACGGTCAGAATAATTCTTCGTCCGATTGATTTGTTCATGATAGAAGCCCTTTATAAATGGATAAGTCCTCATCTTTGAATACATTAAAAATGATAGTGTCTATATGCGTATTGGCTGTAGTGTCAAGATACTTCCGCACAGTTTTTATGGCAATTTCGGCCGCTCTTCTTTGAGGAAATCCGAACTCTCCCGTGGAGATGCAACAGAAGGCGATGCTTTGTAAGCCATGCGCGTCTGCCAAAGCAAGACAAGAATTGTAGCAATCTTCTAATTCCCGTTCTTGCCGAAGTGTCGGTTCTGCGTTACGGACAATGGGGCCGACTGTATGCAATACATAACGGGCTGGCAGGTTGTAGCCGTCCGTAATCTTTGCCTGTCCTGTCGGTTCTGAATGTCCTTGTCCTTGCATCAGCCGCTCGCAAGCCAGACGCAACTGTACCCCGGCTGCCGAATGTATGGCGTTGTCTATGCAGCGGTGCATCGGCACGAAACACCCCAACAATGCGCTGTTGGCGGCATTGACAATGGCATCCACTTTTAAGCGGGTGATGTCGCCCTGCCATAACCGCAAACGCCCATCCTTGCCACACGGAGCAATATCGGATAAGGCGACAACTTCTTTGTCCGCCAATTGCCGTTGTAGTTCTGCATCCTGCGCTTTCAGAAAATCATCGTCCACGGGGCGTGGCGGACGGACATTCAGCAAGGAGCGCATCATCATCTGCTGTTCCGGCAACGAATCGGGAATTTGCCAATCTGCGTATTCCATCCGCTCATCAAGCAACATCTGAATAATCGAACGAAGGTTCTCACTTCTGTCCATAATCGTAGTGCTCTTGCAAAGGAGGAGTAGGTGTAAGGTCGTAATAATCGAGAGTGGCAATAGGCAGTCTGAAATATACCAAATCCGTATAAGCCTTGTAGAGCCGTGGTAACACTGGATTGGCGGCATATATCTCCTGTGCCGTTTTGTCATCGACATCGAACACGGCTTGTCCTGCAATCCGCACGGAGACATTGTCCCTCATGGCAAGTATCTCGATGTTCGGATTCTTTTGCAGTTGTCTGTAAACCTCTTTCCCCGGTGCGGTAACAAAATAGAGAGTATGGCCATCTTGTTTCATAATCTGGAATACACGGATTTTCGGCTTGCCATCCTCCACAGTGGCGAATGCCACCTCTTTGTTCGTTTTCAAAAACTCAAATGCTTTTTCCATACGGTATGTTTTTTAACAATATGTTCCGCTTCTTGGCAGGAAACGGAACATATCAGTCTTAATTATTTATATAATGCTTTTGCCAGTTTTCCCAATTCTTCCTCTCCAGACAGGTTCGGATAAGCCTTTTTCATCGCTTCGATGAATGCTTCCGGAGTTTTATTCTCTGCCAGCAGTTTTTTCATCGTCTTCAGATAATCGATTTTGAATTGTACGGCATCCGCTTTCGTTGCACCGCCGTGACCTCCGATGAAAAGTGTAGCTCCTGAATGCAAAGCCTTCTCTCCCTCGGCAATCTCCGCATCAATGGCAGTTGGTGAAGACACTTGCAAGTGGCTGACGTGTGCTTTGGCAGGTGTCCAATGGGTGTAATAAATTTGCTTGCCTATCAGAATGCTTGCGCCGGGGAAGTCTGTCGTAGCGCCGTGGCGGAACTCGAATGGTACACCCGCCCATGTCATAGCCTTGCCAAAAGCCACTTCTGAAGCCTTGCCCGTAGGCATGGCGGTTAGGGCATCACCAAACGCTTGCGCGAATCCCTGCATCATGCCACCGTAGATTTCACCTTTAGTAAATGCTGGCATTCCTTCGGGCATGACAACATCATGGTGCGCCGTGCCGCCCACGTGATAGTTGGTTATGCGCTGTTCAACGGGCTTGTTCAGTTTGGTGAGATAGGTATCGAACTCTGCCACATTGTCCTTGAATAGCGGTTGTTCCATCGTGACAAGAGCATTCTTGCCCTCTACGATGTAGCTGGCATCACCCAGCGCATCGTTGGTGTAATACACATGCAGTTTGAAACCGTCCAAGTCGTGTGTTTCAAAACGCCCCTTCTGTTGTGCCGAAGCACCGAGAGCCAAAAGGCCCAATGCGATAACTGATAATATCTTTTTCATGATGAAGATTATTTTGATTGATTTTTATATGCTTTTTAACAAAAATAATTGCTTAATAACCTATAGTGAATCGCTCAAAGTGGTGGGCAGGCTTCTCCAATTCATCGACCATTGCCATTGCATAGTCCTCCACGGAGATGTGGCTGTTTCCGTCAGCATCTACAATAAGGTCATCCTTACCGAGACGGAATTTGCCTGTCCGTTCACCCGGTTCCAATGTTCCTGCGGGAGAGAAGAACACCCAGTCAATGTCATGCTCGTTCATCAGCGTATTCAGGTAGAACTCTCCGAGAGATTTCACGCCTCCCATGATAGCCTCTGGTATTGCACCGGAATCGACTACCCTAAGTCCCGGAGCGCAGAACAAAGTCCCTGCGCCACCTACACACAGCAAACGGTTTACCCCCGAATGCTTTACACTTTCCAATATCAGCGGATAGTTGTGCAACGTTTCTTCATAGATATTCGGGTTAGTCCATCCTGGATTGTAGGCACTGATTACTGCATCCTTGCCTTTGCAAGCCTCAATGACAGCTTCTGTGTCAGTCACATTTGCCTTCACCACATTCAGGTTGTTGTTCTTGACACCCACTTTTTCGGGATTACGAACGATAGCTGTCACTTTGTAACCCCTGTTCAGCAATTCGTTTAGGATGGCGGTTCCAACAAATCCGCTTGCTCCGATTAATGTTACATTCTTCATATGTCTTACTATTAAATTGTTTATATGCCAGTATTACTCTATAAAAGTATCTTGGTATCTTTTACACTGCAAAGGTACGGCTTTATTTTTATACACACAAGTAGGTACTTAAAACTCAATTAGTTACCTCAAAGTAACCTTTGCTGATATTGAGTTAGTTGTATCCGAAATTTTTTTGAATTATTTTTTTCTTTTGGTGAATAAATGATATTTGATTACCTTTGTAGAGCGAAATGACATATAATGTATTATGGATAGAACAACAATAGAGAATGCCGTATTCCCAGATTGTCCCATACGGAATATATTAACGAGATTCAGCGATAAATGGTCACTGTTGGCTATATACACGCTAAACAAGCAAAATCAAGCCATGCGATTTAAGGAGTTACAGCGTGAAATCCCGGATATTTCGCAAAAGATGCTGACCGTAACGTTGCGCACACTTGAAGAAGATGGCTATGTGACGCGCACGATATACCCGGAAGTGCCGCCACGTGTGGAATATGCCCTGACAGAAAGGACGAAATCATTGCTCCCGCACATCAACGCTTTGATTGGTTGGGCTTTAGAAAATATGGATGCAATTATGAATGATCGAAAGGCAAAAATTAGTTGTAAAAAAATATAATCAAATCATTTGTAATAATCAAATTGGATTTGGCGCATTGTCTAATTAGAAAACTAATTTAGACAATGCGTCTATTTCTCACAATTTCAGTCCTTTTGATTGATTCTCTTCTTTCGTATATAATCCCGGTCGCCCAATAATGATATGATCGGTGATGAAATTTTCAGACGGACTTCGTTCATTCACCGGACTGCGAATCTGCGGTGATTACAACCTCATTCCCCGTTTACGTTTCTTCTTCCGACGAAGTATCTCCGTCATTTCCTGATTAGCTCCCGTATCAGCGGCATTGTAAGATGAGCTGTTTCCGTTCAGTAGTCCCAACGAACCGTTGAATAACTCGCCGTGTGCCGTGTCGAATGATGTGCTTGGTGTAGCCGTTTCATGTACTTTGGCTGTCATTCCCATACGTTCCTCATACCTATTGCGCCGTAAGGTTGCGTCAATTTTGGAATAGCTGAAACGCTTGTCCACTTTGGAACCGTTGAAACGATAGCCGTTCTTGGTGAAGACTACGCCCTGCACCTCGTCCGTCTGCCCCTTGTGCTTGAAATGAACTTCCACTCCCTGCCGTTTCAAGTTGGTGACAAGCACATTCCAGTTGCCACACCTACCGACTTCCGTTTTGAGTATGTCGTAAAGCTCATACTTCGTCTTGTCCGGCTCTTTCAGCCGCTCACGCTTGACGTTCTTTTTCCCGTTTGCCATATACAGTCCGTACTTCTTCGTTAGTTCCTTACAAATACGGCTACTTCGTAACCGCTCGTTCCTGTCCGAAATGGTCTTGCCGTTGTTGTCGATGCGGTTGAAAGCTATATGTAGGTGCGGATGCTCCTTGTCGAAATGTCGGGCGATGAAGAACTGCGTGTTCTGTATTCCCATTCGTTCCATGTATTCAAGTGCGATGCCCGCCATGACGCGGTTCGTCAGGCGTGGTTCATCCTCTTTGGAGAAACTTAACGCGATATGTCCGACAGGCTTCGTAACTTTGCCGTTCATCTGCCATTGGACGTTGAAACTCATGGCGATGGTGTCCTTGTTTTCCATAAACAAGCCATCGTATGCGACAACTTGAGCGGTCTTGTCTTTGTCAAGTATGTAATCCACCACACCCCTGAAGTCGCTTCCCTTTACGATTTTCGCCATCATATCCCTATCTTGGTCAAGAGTTCGTGAATCCTTGCCACCGCCACCTTGCAGTCCCACCTTTCATCCTGAAAGCCTCCGGCGTTCGCCTTGTGCGCAAGTTGGTTGAGGTTGTTCGCCATACCGCAAAGTTGGCGGATGTATCCGGCGTGTTCCTTCGACAGCCGTTCCTTCACATGACCGTTACGGAAACATTCCCTCATGTACTCGCTCGGCGATACGCCCGCCTCATACGCCTGTGTCAGCAGGCGGAAGTAGTCGGCTGCCGCCATCTTTACGCTGATGCGATAGCTCAGCTTTTTCGCCATTTCTTTTTTCGGGCGACCGCCCTTGTTACGTTTCCTATATTCCTTATGTTCCATTTTCTGTTTTTTCAATGCTGTTACTGATTATACCATATAGACCAACGGGATGCCACTTACTGAAATTTGGGAAGTGGGTAGCAAGCGGTTTCGGTACACCCGAAACACAAACTTGCTACCTCCAAATCCTTGAAGAATGAGTTTCGGGCAGCTCCCGTTTTTGCTGTTGAAATGTCATAGTCCAAATCCTTTCTTCTTCTGTTTTACGATAGTTCTTGGTGGTGGACTAACGGCTAAATCCTGCCGTTTGCCACACAGGTAATCGTTCAGGTCTTTATGTCCTTTGTAGTTGTCAGAGAAGTTGCGAATGCGTCCGGCAAACTCCCTCTCCAGTTCCCAATACGCCCTTCTTCCCGCCTCGTCATTATCAAGCAGGCAATGGATGCGCCCGTACCCGTGCAGCACATCTACGGCTTTGGAAACATTGGAGACGGAATTGAGGATGACATAATCCTGCCTGTCAAGGTTGGGCATGGCTGGACAGTTCTTCATCCGCAACGTGAGGAAGGAAAGATAGTCCGTCATGCCCTCGAACACGAGGCATTTCTCTCTCGGCTCTCCCTGTTGCCGGATATGGCTGATGTCCTTCGGTGCGATACAGCCTTTGAAGAAACGGTTACGAACCTCATATCCTCCAGCCACGTTCGGGAACCCGATGGCGAAATAGGGCTTGCCGTTATGGATGAAGTGCAGTTCCCTACACTCCAATCTTGCCAATGAAGTATTTATACCCCGTTCCTGTAAGTAGCGGAGCAATGCCGGATGGGTGAGTTTCCTCACCTCCAGATGTTGGAAGCTCGGTTCGGATGCCTGCTGGCGAAAAGAGAAAGACACGGGACGGATGTGTGGAGCCTGTTCCGCTATCCTGCCAAGCAGGTAAGGCACATGGTCGGACGCATAAAGTTCCTGTGCCAGTGCGATGATGTTGCCGCCCCTGCCCAGTCCGTAATCGAACCACAGGTTACGGTCGGTGTTCACCTTGAACGAGGCTTCCGTTTCCTGCCGGAAGGGGGATTTATACCACAGGCTGTTTCCCTGTTGCTTTACGGGCGTGTAGCCCAGACTTTGCAGATAGTCTGCGATTCTGATTTGTTTGGCTTCTTGTGTAGTCATAATCTTACAATGGATTTAGTGATGAATGAAAAAACGATGATTTGATGAATGCGTACATCATTTTACTGAATGACAGTATGATACATATTCATCATCCTTTCATCAAAGTACTCGCCAAAAGAGAAATTCATCATTGAAGGTGACGGACATTGTTTGCCAGTCCCGTTCCTTCTTTTCATCATCGGAATACTTTTTGATAAACATCTGATGAGGATGTAAACCTGTATGTTTCAGTATGGTTATATGTTTATTCATCATTTCATCAAAATAATCAGAGTGTTGTCAGGTATTCTTTTGTCACGGTATAGAATCGTCCGGTTTTCCGTATGGGCGAATAGTGACATTCACGGGTATAATCCACCTGATAGGTGGTATAAGTGAGAGTATTTGGTGCAGGCGTGAGTTTCCAGCACTCCTGCAATACCTTCCGAACTTGGTGCTTCTCCACCTTTACCTGCGAGTGTACCAGCAAAAGAAGAATATCGTTATAGCAGAACGAGAACGTGTCCGCGCCTGTACTGTCCATGATGTCGAGTATAAGCTCGCACATCTCGATTTCCAGACGGTTGCGGTTGCTGCGGATAATCTTCCGCAAGGCTTCGGTATGCAGCAATGAGGGAGCGAACCACATCCGGCTTTCTTTTTTCGTTGCCATCGTCCTGTGCTGCAAATGATACAGGAAAGCCGGGATTTCAGTTTTCAGCTTTTGCAGAAAGTCAGTATCATCTGATTGCAGGCGGTTTATCTTGCGCACCCAATAGCGTGTCTCACCCGCATCGATGATGACAGGCAGATACTCGTTGTTGGAACACAGCACGAACTTGGCGAAGAAGGCTATCTCGTCACGGTCTTTGCCTTTGGCTTCCACCTTATAGGAGAGTGTGGTGCTGAGGTTCTTCAACCGCTCGCTGTCTTCCCTGCGGTTCAACAGCACCT
>OGIY01000680.1_pt1 | contig 16363 bp, 17 predicted proteins | sample 1571931 | NCBI WGS metagenome assembly OGIY01 (sample SAMEA2582110, study PRJEB24529) | metagenome | biome: Human gut stool | place: China | collected 2011
ACACAATGCTGATAATAACTGACTTACGCATTCACCTACCACCTCCCCCTACGGGTACTCCTCCTTCCCGAAGGAGGAGAATAGAGTTACTATTGCGTACAACTACTCCCTAGAACTCCTTTTTCACATCGAAGCAGGGACAGGCTTTCATGTATTCATTGGGTGAGATGATGCCGTCTCCGTTGAGGTCGGGGCTTGTGTCCCGGTGTCCGATGACCTGTTTCACGTTGGGGAAGGCCAGTTGCAGAGATTTCACCAGTCGGATGAGGGCGGTGCGTTGTGCATCTGTCCGTGTGTCGGCGGGGCGGCCTTCCTTGTCCAGTCCGCCGACGTAGCAGATGCCGATGGAACGCTGGTTCCAGCCCATACAATGCGCCCCGTCGAGGGTGACGTCCCGTCCCGGTTCGATGGTGCCGTCGAGGCGGATGACGTAATGATAGCCGATGGACCAGAAGCCACGGGCACGGTGCCAGCAGTCGATGTCGGCAGCGGTGATGTCCTGTCCCGCACGGGTGGCGGAACAGTGGATGATGATGGTGTCTTTCATTGCAGAAACTCCTTTCTTTGTCCTCTTTCTCTGGGCAATATATAAGTGTTGAAACCAAAAATGGCGGATTCTTCGGGGGACAGGCGGCGGTAATAGTGCTGCGTCACTGAATGATGTATAGGGGCAAAGAGAGAAATAAGAGGAAAAGGCGATGAAACAAAGGAAAAAGAAACTGGCTGCACACATACATTGCCTGCCTTGAACTCCCCGACTGAATTGCTCGATTTGCCTATCCCAAGCGGATTACCTGCTTCGAACTCCTCGACTGAATTACTCGATTTGCCTATCCCAAGCGGATTGCCTGCTTCGAACTCCCCGACTGAATTGCTCGATTTGCCTATCCCAAGTGGATTGCCTGCTTCGAACTCCCCGATTGAATCAGCTTTGACGGTCAGCACAGGTATTTCGGGTGCTATCAGAAAGCATTCTTCCGAACCGCTTCTTTCGGCTCTTGACTTTTTCTTCATGGCCGATTGCTTCAGTCTTTCGGGGTGTAATAAATGCAGCACCAGCCAATTACGTTGTTTAGGGTTCATTTGTTCCCCTTTTACCAGTGCGTTCATGGATGGATAGGCTTGCAGGATATTTCCTGCCTCGTCCGTTGTGGCACAGGGGACGGGGGAGAGGGCGGGTGACGACGGACGCAGACCGGTCCGGATGGCGTGCATGACATTGTCGTAGGCATCGCACCATTCGAGGTTGGCGACGTGGTTGTTGAGCTTGTTTCCGTCGAGGTGGTTCACTTGGGGGAGACGCTTCGGGTTGGGGATAAAAGCTGTTGCCACTAAGCGGTGTACAGAGTAGCCGACGTATATCCCCTTTTGGCGGATGGCCACGTACTCATAACCTTTTGCGGTAATGCTGCTGCTGATTATCAACTTCGATTTGCCTTTGAAACTCAATATCCGCCCGTGGTCTGAAACCATATAATCGGAATTTGCTTCGATAAATCTCCAATTTTCCATACTTTATTCTTTATATTGTTAATAAAATTATACTTCGTTAAAAAGAAATCCCTTTTCCGAAACCACCGGGGATAAACGGCGCAGCCTGCATGGTAGAAACGGCGTAGCCTGCAAGGTAAAAACGGCATAAACAAGGACTGTTAAACGGCGTAGCCTCCTCGCTGACATGAGGCGGTTCCGCCCGCTTACTCCGGTCTTTGACCTTTCTCATTCCTCCTCTGCACGGGGTTCGAGCCGTTCGGCACAGCGAACGAGAAACTCCAGTTCCTCCCGACACCCTTGAATGGCTTCGTACAAAGAGTCCACATGATACATTCTGCAAAGCGTTTCCCATTCTTTTCGTTCTTCTGAAGTCATTTGTTCTCCGAAATTCATTTGCTGTCCAAAACTTATCTGCTGTCCGAAACTCATTTCAAAATTTATCTGCTGCCCGAAACTCATTTGCTCTCCGAATCTCATCTGCTCTTCGAAACTCATTCGACGCAAAGGAAATTTTCGGCATGAAACGTGCGCCACCCTTTGGCTTCGAGGTCGTAGTAGACTACAAACGTATTTTCCGGTCGTGGCATATAGGGGCGGTGAAAACTGTGTTGATATCCGGTGAGCGTGCCGACAGCGTGGCGCACGGTTCCGTCCTGCTTGGTGTAGCAGAATTTCACGTTCTCCCTGTGCATCTTCCTTATCAGTCCACCGATTCGGTGGGCGATGATGAGCGCATCACGCCGGTTCATGTCATTGTTGCGACGGATGACGGCGGCCCGCCTCATGAGCCGTACCCGTGGGAGGGAATGTTGTTTTTTCATTTCAGTCATATGATTCAATTGTTTTTTATTGATTTCGGGGCAAAAGTAGACTGTGGGTAGAATAAAAACCGTTCACGCTTGACTAAAATGAAAAAATATGTAGAAAGAGTCACGCGTGACCCAAAATGTTAAAGGTAAATCCCGAATTTTGTCGGATTAATTTAAATATAATTAGTAATGAACAAAAAAGAAAACTGCCAGAACAGTAGTGAAAGAGAACAACACATTGAAGTAAAAAGGACTGTAAATCAGAAAAGTACAAGTCAGGAAAAAGCAAATCAGAAAAGCATGAGTCAGAAAAAAGCAAATCAGAGTGGCGAAAAGTCCGTGTATGACGAGAACAGGGATGCCCTTCAGGAAAGAGTCGAAGAGAAGCAATGGAAGAAAAAGCAATGTAATGGCTTGCAGCACAGTGATGACGAAGAAAAACAGAAAGTCATCGATTCGATTATGAAAGTCAGCCGGGATAACGGCTTTGACGACGCTTATCTTCAGCAGCATTCGGACTGTTCGGCATCGTCGATCAAGCGCTTCCACTCGGCCTGGATGGGAAAGAGAATGTCCAATTGGACGACGATTTTTAATTTAGCGCACTGCGTGTCCGTCAATTGTGTCTTTGCCGAAAATCTGGTCGGGATGCTGGTTGTCATTATTATGTTCTTGATTAGAGATGCCGGAATTGTGAGTTACCATATCGACTCGCCCAAGAAAGTGGTGATAGAAATAAATTTCGGTAAAGATAAATTATTGCGCATGAAAGACGAGGAAAAGAACGAAAAAGGAAAAGAAGGTAAAGACGACGAACACCTTTGAGCGACGACAATGATCGGGACAAAGGAAAGAACAACTGACGGAATGAGGTAAGTCCTGTAAGAACTTGGTAGTCTGTATTCGTAAAAAAACGATTCGATATCAGCGATGGATTTCCATTTTATTCCCTTGTTATAATGTCACCACAAATGTAATCATATTATTGAGAAAACCATGCAGAAACGCTTTTATTCTGAAAAATAAGTTTTATTGTTCACTCAGATTTCATATTCGATGTTGACATCCTACGTTTTCTCTTTTAGATATTTATTTGTTTTCCTTTGTCGGTTTCTACCGTATTGCACGTTCGTCATTATTTACAAATTCTAATTATTGCATTCTCAGTTCGGGTAAAACGAATCCGTTTTCCGAGCTGAGAATGCAGATGACGGCTTTTAATAAGTCTGTTTGTTTTTATTTCTTTAGTAATATATTATAAACTGGCAGATAAGTCGCTCTACCAAGTTCTTACAGAACTTACCTTTTTGTATAGTAATATTTAAAGATTTAATAGCAATATTTTAAGATATTCAGTGATCGGTTCCGCAAACAATCAAAACAATCACTATTTATGGAAGCGCGGATAACTCGAAAAACAGCGGCACTTGCAATCTTTCTGATCAGTGTATTTCAGACTTACATTTATGCCGGCCGCCCCTCTTCTTGTCAACTATTAATCATCAATTCCTATACCGAAAACTGTCTGTGGAGCGATGACTTTATGGCCCCTGTCTATAAAGAGTTTCGCGTCCAGAACAGCCCGGTTGACATATGTGCCGAGCACATGGAACTGATGGCGACCGTTGTCCCGGATATGCGCAAACAGGTCTTCATGTCCGACAGGCGCTGGATCAGTGCGCAATGCAGGAAAGAAGCGGAGGAAGTGATGCCTTTCCTGTTGATCGGCGGCTATTTCTGGACAGACAGTGAAATAAAGAAACATCTGCTCCCGGTGATCAAAAGCCGCCTGGACGGAGCGTCGCATCCGCACAGAGTGGAAACGACAGCGATGGGGACGCCCCCATCCGTCATCAATTATGCCGACTACGTAGAGAGCGGACTGTTGCTCGGCCTGTGTCCCGACGACACTGTTTTTGGTATGAAGCCCCCCACTTTTTTCGAGCGGAACAAATATTATCTGGCCCTGTTTTTCTCTTTGATGGCACTGGCCGTCATCTATGTGATATGGCTCCGGAGGGCGCTGCATGAGAGGAGCAGGCGGCTGGAGATCATGAGGAGCTATAGCAGTCTGGTCGAAAACATGCCCGTTCTCTATGCCCGTGTCGAGCTCATATTCGACCCCGGTGCCCGGATTATCGACTATGTCTACCGGGAAGTGAATCCCACTTTCGAGAAATACATCCTGCCCAAAGAAAAAATACTGGGAAAGAAATACAGCGAACTCAATCCGGATTATTCGCCGGAACTGCCCGACAGGTACAGCGAACTTAATGACAACAGGCAAATAACCTTTCAGTATTATCTGGAGAAGACGAAAACTCATCTGACCGTCATCTCCATACATTCCAAAACGAAAGGCTGCGTCGATGTCTTTGGTGTGGACAATACCGAACTGGTGCTGACGCAGCAAATGCTGAAATCCACCAACCATAAGTTGTCCGCCGCCCTCGACGCTGCCGACATGACCCCTTGGAAATGGGATTTGCGGACCGGCCTCCTCTCGTGCAACGTCAGCCACGACTTGTACGTCACCGAAGAGGAGGTGACGCATGACGGCAACCTGATTATCGTGCCCACCTCCGCCTGTTTCGCGAAAATCTGCGATGAAGACCGCGAACGCGTGCGGGACGCCTTCGAGCGCCTCGCCAATGGCGAAACGCAGAAAATGCGCGAGGAATATCGGGTAGGCAGACAGTGGCTTCCTTCCCCGCAACAGAATGAATGGGTAGAAGTGCGCGCAGCCGTGGACGAGCGCGACGCGAACGGAAAACCGCTGAGCCTTATCGGCACTTCGATGACCGTCACCCAACGAAAGGAAATGGAGGAAGCGCTCGTACAGGCAAAGGTGAAAGCCGAGGAGGCGAACACGCTCAAATCTTCTTTCCTCGCCAACATCAGCCACGAAATACGCACTCCCCTCAACGCCATTGTCGGCTTTTCCTCGCTGCTGGTGTCAGCGGAAAGGGGGATTTCGGAAGAGAAACAGGAATATATCAACATCATTGAAAACAACAACACACTCCTGTTGCAGCTTATCAGCGATGTGCTCGACCTTTCGAAGATCGAAGCCGGAACGATGGAGTTCGACTACGCCCCGGTAGATGTGCACGGCCTGTTTATCGAACTCGAAGATACGTTCCGGTTGAGGAATAAAAAGTCCGGCATCTGTATCTGCTATCACCGCCGGACGACCGAATGTGTCGTAAAGGCGGACCGTAACCGTCTGGTACAGGTGATGATGAATCTGATGAATAATGCCGTGAAGTTTACCGGGGAAGGCAGCATTGAGTTCGGGTTTGATGTGCGCGAAGACGGTTTCCTGCATTTCTATGTCACCGACACCGGTTGCGGGATACCGGAGGAACGGTTGGAAGAAATCTTCGGGAATTTTGTCAAACTCAACAGCTTTGTGCAGGGCACGGGACTCGGACTCACCATTTGCCGGGCAATCGTCGAAAGGATGGGAGGAAAGATCGGTGCTGTCTCACGGCTGGGTCAGGGGAGTACTTTTTGGTTCACGCTGCCTTATACGGCCAACGAAGAGAAGGTTTGAAAGGGACGTGGCGTGACGGAAATATACTTGCTTCCCGAAGAATGGGACTTTTTAGTCAGCCCCTTCCCGAAGGGAGGGGAAGCCATGCGGATAGTCAGCTCGAATCAAGGCTCCCCCAAGAAACGGAAGATGAGCCCTACTTGCGCCGGAGTGAGCAGGATGGCTTTCTCGGAATATCCCGTGCGGGCGAGTTCGTTTTGTAGTGCCGTGTTCTTGGCGATCCAGCTGCGGAGAGTGCGGCGTGCGGAGGCGGGCTGTATGTGGGGCAGGTAGAGAGTGGCCAGTTGGCTTTTGCTGTATGCCTGTATGCGGGGCAGGGTTGCATTTTCTTCGGAAGTTGGTTTCATGATTTTTGCTTTCATTGTCTTTTGATACTGCTTTTACTATCTTTTCTATATTTCTTTCTTTCATTTTCGTTGCCAATGTAAAGGTACGCTTTTTTTAGTCGTTTGGTGTTGCTTTGTACAGAAGTCCTTGGAGGCAGTATTTGTGCGAGGCCGTGCCGACTGGTGCTCTTCCGTTACAAGTCGTTACATCGTGTATCCGGACTTTTTTGCCATCGCCTACTTTTGTCACCGTAATCGATTGCACATAGAAAACTTACATCAACCATTAAAAAAAGAAAGGAAAACAACCTTATGCCATTAATTTACAAACCTTACCAGGCGAATATCGCCAACAAAGCGGGACAGAAACTGTATTACCCCCGCCTCGTGAAATTCTCGAAAATGGTCAACACGCAGAAGATGGCGGAGCTGATCGCCGAGAAGGCTTCTCTGACACCGGGTGATGTCCACAACGTGATTCGAAACTTGATGTCCGTGATGCGTGAACAGTTGCTCAACAGCCGCACAGTACGTCTCGAAGGCTTGGGCACATTTACGATGATCGCCAAAGCCGGAGGAAAGGGAGTCGTGTTGGAAAGTAAAGTCAGCAGTTCGCAGATCGTTTCGCTGCGCTGTCAGTTTACTCCCGAATATACCCGTTCTGCCGATGGCGTCACTACCCGTGCACTGACTTCCGGAGTAGAATTTGTCCACGTCAAGGACGTAGCGGGCGGCTTTGTGGACGACGATGATAAAAATCATTCGGGAGGCGGAGACACTCCCGGCGGAGGAAGCACTCCCGGAGGCGACGACGATGAGGCTCCGGACCCAACCGTTTAATGAGGCTGAATCGCTGACTCACTAATGCATGATCGGTTCCCTTATTAAATTGCTCCATTCACTCTGTTTTTTAACTCTAAAGAAGGAAGCTATGAAATTATTTTTAGAAAAGTTATTGGATATTTTGGAAGCACTCTTGCGCTTCCGTCGTCGGAAAGCTAAAAAGACGGGAGATTCATAAACCGACCTCCTCTCTTAAAAACTAGAGAATCCCCTTTTATTTAAAACCGTATCTGTCTATGATATGGGGTTGAATAAAGGGGATTTTTGTATGGGAAAGTAATAGGTAATTGTATAGTAATAGGTAGTGGAATTTAATTCATTTCATTTCTTGTGCGAAATGATTCATACCTGCTCTGAGATGTAGGATTTATGGAAAAGTGTAGTATCAAAAAATGGGGTCACCTATACCCCTGTTTGCTACATTATGTTTTTTGAGCCCGATAATGCGGTAGTTGGAGAATTTTGACATCTATAAAAGAATATCCCGGCAGATTGGATAACAGTCAACCGCCCAACCATAAAAAGGGCTGCCCCAATTCTACTTGGGAGCAGCCCTTCTTGCTTTTTCCGGTTTATCTCTAATGCATTTTATTTAATCAGATAGACTTTTTGAAGATAAACCCTTTTGTTGTGTGCTTTTGGGGGATGAGCCACCTTACGGCATTTCTGTTTCCATTTGGAATTTCCGGCTTACCTTCATCAGGTTAATGATGTAAGTCACTACATTTTGAGCTTCCTGCACCATGGTCAGATAAACCATACTTACTCGGATACTGCCCGACTGGCTTTGGATGCGCTGCAACTCTTTGCGTTTCAGTTGCGATAGCTGTCCGTTGAGGTCGTTGGCACGGCGGATTTCCTCTTCCATATTCTGATAATCGTTGTTTTCCAACTTCTTGCGGCATTGCTGAATCAGATAAGTGATGTCCTCGGCCACGTCGCTGAATTCACCTTTCTGAATGGCGTCGAGCGGGTTGAAGTTATTGTCGATGTGTTCAAGACACGGTTCGCAGAGGCGCGAGATGCTGTACACCAGTTCGCTGGCGAAGTCGTTGCCTTGATAGTAGTAGAGTCCTTTTTTGAGCACGGTGTTGTTGTCGAGGCGGCACATGGCAACGGTTCCGGTGCGTTTCATCTGCTTGATGAGCTGCTTTTCGAATTTCGTGGAACCCATGGCACGACGTAGTCCGCGGAGGTTTTCGTGTATAAAGGAGGTGACGGTCAGTTCGAAATTCGTTTCGGCGTACTCCAGCACTTTGGCGAGTTCTTCGCGGGTATGTTTACGCATCAATTGCAGCGCTTCTTCGCTGTCGGCGGTCTGCATGAGTTGTTTCAGCGTTTCGTTGCCTTTCTCTTTCGCCTTGCGTTTCTTATACATCACCTGGCTGCGGATGAGGATGAAAATCGCTATTCCGATCAGTGCGATGATGGAGATGTTGCCGCCGTAGTGCAGCACGAGGGCTACGAAGAAGCAGATGGTGAAGGCGGCTCCGGCAGTGATGAACCAGCCGCCGATGACGCTTAGAACGCCTGTGATGCGGTAGACGGCGGAGTCACGTCCCCATGCACGGTCGGCGAGCGACGTACCCATTGCTACCATGAAGGTGACGTAGGTGGTAGAGAGCGGCAGTTTCAGCGACGTTCCCAAGGCGATGAGCAGACCGGCGAGGACGAGGTTGACAGAGGCGCGGACGAGGTCGAAAGCGGCTCCGTCGGCTATGATGGCTTCGTTTTTGCGGAAACGGGAGTTGATCCACTGCTTCGTGCTTTCGGGCATGATGCGGGAGGTGCCGTTGGCAAGTGTCATGCTGAAACGTACCAGTGTGCGTGCCATCGGGGTACTTCCGAAGTTCTCTTCTCCTTCATCCTGACGGGAGAGGTCTACCGAGGTTTTGATGACGGCGTGCGCCTTTTTGGAGGTGCAGAGGGCGTAGACCATGATGGCGCCGGCACCGATAAGGAAGTACCACGGTGTCTTGGCGGGGCCTAGCAGCGAGGTCATCAGGAAGCTGTCCGGACTTGCTCCGGCTCCGTTGGTGGTGTAGTCTATGAAGGAGGAGTAGCCTGCGAGGGGGACTCCGATGAAGTTGACGAGGTCGTTGCCGGCGAAGGCGAGGGCGAGAGCAAAGGTGCCCATCAGTACCACTACTTTGAAAACATTGACTTTGAGCCAGTGAAGCACTTGCATCAGTGCCGTGAAGAAGACGAAGAAGCTGGCGATGAGCAGCAGCGTGTTGTCCTGTATCCACTGTTTGTTTTCGGGGGTCATGAAGGAGCTGTCTTTCAACCCTTTGATCAGCATGAAGTAGATGATGGAGGTGGCGGCGATCCCACCGAAAAGGCCGATGCTGTATTTGATGTTTTTCGTGTAATTGAACGTGAAAACGATGCGGGCGAGCCACTGTACTAACATACCGAAGAAGAAGGCGATGGCTACGGACACGAAAATGGCCATGATCACGGAAAGTGCTTTGTCGGTGTTGATCAGATCGCCCAACGCAAGGGTGGCGTCATTGTTTACTTTGATCAGGGAGAGGGCGAAAGTTCCTCCGAGCAGCTCGAAGACCAGTGAGACGGTCGTGGAGGTGGGCATGCCCATAGAGTTGAAGACGTCCAGAAGGACTACGTCGGTCAGCATGACGGCGAGCAGTATACACATGATTTCGGCAAAGTAGAAATGCTCGGGCTGATAGATTCCGTGACGGGCTATGTCCATCATGCCATTGGACAGGGATGCGCCAATGAAAATACCGATCCCGGCTATGAAAAGAATGGTTTTGAACGAAGCGGCCTTGGCGCCTACCGCCGAATTCAGAAAGTTGACTGCATCATTACTGACTCCGACGATGAGATCGAACACGGCCAGCACGAACAGGAAAATGATAATGCATAAGTAAATTGTCTCCATAAAGAAAGTTGTGTATGTTTATTTATGGAGGCAAAGAACGGAGTTTAACGTTGCGGAAAAATGTCATACGTGTTACATTTCTGTTACAATGTCTTTTTTGAGCCATTCATAAAAATCGTATTGGGCACGGACAGCAGGGGTGCCGGACGCTCTTTTTTTGAATACGTTTTGCAGTTTGTCGTCTACCCAACAGGCTTTTTGGTTGTCAGCGAGCTGGATATGGAGCATTTCGATCAGACTGGCGCGCAGGTCGGGGTCGAGGACGGGGGTGACGGCTTCGATACGGCGGTAGAGGTTACGGCGCATCCAGTCGGGCGAGCCCATGTATACTTTGGGGTGGCCTTCGTTGCCGAAATACCAGATGCGGGCGTGCTCCAGAAAACTGTCGACAATACGGGTGACACGGATGTTACGGCTGTATGACTGTTCCGGTATGAGGCAGCAGATGCCGCGGACGATGAGGTCGATCTGCACGCCGTGTTCGGAGGCTTCGTAGAGTCGGTCGATCATTGCGGGGTCTTGGAGGGCGTTCATTTTGAGGATGATACGTCCGCCTTTGCCTTGGTCGGCAAGGGATATTTCACGGTCGATGAGGCGGTTCAGTTCCGGTATGAGGTTGAAGCGGGCGACGAGGAGCGTGGTGAATTTCGGGTCTTCCTTGCCTTGCAGGGTGCGGAATAGGTTGTAAAGGTCGTTCACTATTTCCTTGCGGCAGGTGAAAAGTCCGCAGTCGGCGTACAGGGTGGCGGTCTTCTCGTTGAAGTTGCCCGTGCTGATGTAGGCGTAGCTGGGGATTTTCTCTCCGTTCGGTCCGCGGCGACGGACGAGGGCCACTTTGGCGTGTACTTTTAGTCCGGGGATGCTGTAAATGATTTTGATGCCGGCGGCTTGCATCATTTCGGCGGTGGCGAGGTTGTTCTCTTCGTCGAAACGAGCTTTGAGCTCGACAAATACGGTGACTTTCTTGCCGTTCTGCGCGGCGGCTATCAAGGTGTTGATGACGGCTGAGTTTTCGGCTACACGGTATTGGGTGACCATGATTTCGCGCGTCTCCGGATTGTGCACTGCTTCGTAGAGGAAGTGGGTGAAGTGCTCGAAGGAGTGGTACGGGTAATACAGCAGCAGGTCCTTTTGGGCGACGTAGTTGAAGATCGATTCTTTTTCGTCGAGGATGTTCAGCTTCATCGGTTGCGGCTTTTCGATGCGGCGGAGAGACTTGTTCGGGTTGGGCAGGTGGCGCAGGTCTTCGAGGTTCAGGTGTTTGTCGCCGGGGACGAGTTCGTCACGGTGGATGCGGAAGGCGTCGATCAGAAAGTCGAGGAAGTCTTGCGGCATGGCACGGTCGTATACAAAGCGGCAGACGTCGCCTATCTTGCGTTTTTTTACCTTCTTTTTCAGTTGAGCTACGAGGTCGGCGCTGCTGGCGGTGTCGTCTATCAGAATGTCGGCGTCACGGGAAATTTTGATGCAGTAGCTCGAATCGACGTCGTAGCCGGGGAAAATAAGGTTGAGGTTCGCTTTGATGATGTCCTCGGTAAACATGATGTAATAGTTGTCTCCACGGGACGGAAGTTCGATGAAACGGGGCACTTTGGCGTACGGCTGCTTCATGACGAAATAGAAAGGCTGCCGGTTGGCGGGGTTTCCGTTTTCCTTCGGATAGAGGCGGATGGCGAGGTAAAGCCGGTTGTCTCGCAGAAAAGAGACGATTTTGTCTTTCGATACGGGCACGGGTTGCAGGTAGGGGAAGATTTCTTCCCGGAAAAAGTCCTTGATAAACTGCTGGTGAAACGGTTCCACGTGTCTGTCCTGGTAGAAGATGATGTGGTTTTTGCGCAGGGCGGGCAGTATCTTTTCTTCGTAAATGCGTACACGGTCGTCCAGCTGGCGGTTTACTTCGTGGTTGATTTCTTCCACGAGTTCGCGGGCGGATTGTACGGTTTCTTCATCGCTCTCCGTTGCGCCGGATGCCACGGCCTTGTGGTCCGCCACCCGGATTTTGTAAAACTCTTCCAGATTGGAGGAGTAGATGGAGATGAAATTGATGCGCTCGTATAGCGGCAGGTGCTCATCCAGCGCTTCGAGCAACACCCGATAGTTGAATGAGAGCCAGCTGATATCACGTTTGAAATAATTATATTTGCTTTCCATGTGCTTTAAGATTTTCCCAAATATAAAAATCTTTGCAGGATTAAACAAAGAAATAAGGATGAAAAACCTAAATCCTTCTCTTTTGTTTATTTAATTGCCCGGAATGAAGGAAAATACGGCTTTCTGTTTTTGAAAGCAGGAGATGATTTGTGAGAGAAAAGATTGCTTATTGCGGATTAATTCGTATTTTTGCAGGTGGATAAACCGTAGAAAAAGATGGTAATGAAGAAATTTAAATCTAAAGAGGAAGCGGTAAAGGCGATTAAAGAAGCTGCTATACGCAAACGTGTTTGGACGGAGCAGGTCCAAAGCGGGCGTTCTGTATCCGAATTGAAAGACGAAAAATCTAAAATGGTTAAGTTCTGCTGATGTACTGCCTTTCTATAGAACAAATAAACCAAATCTCACCTTACAAAGTAGAAGCTGCAAGTGACGGAAACACTCTGATATTTCAGACACAATATGGACTGACGTATGAAGTAGGGTTCGTGGAGGACTATACTTTCTTTGATGAAAATGCATATCAGTTTTTTATTGTGGAGAAAAATGGAAAGCGCTTTCTGAAAGATTCCCTGGTCAGAGCGACTGTGTGGGCAATTGTAGAAACGTTCTTTCAAGAGAACTGCAACGTCTTGCTTTATGTATGTGACACGTCGGACGGTAAACAGGCTATTCGTGACCGACTTTTTGAAATATGGTTCTATGAGTATGAAAAGCAGCAGGAATATGTGCATCTTGCAGCGAAGGTCGAGTCGGATGCTGTTTATTATTTTGCCTCTGTTATTTTGCGCGCTACCCATCCTCAGTTGGATGAAATCAGAAATGCCTTTGAACTTTTTACGGAAGAAATGAAAGATAAACTTGCTTAATTATGACAAGAATTGGATTATTGTCCGATACCCACGCTTATTGGGACGAAAAATATCTCGAATATTTTGAATCGTGCGACGAAATCTGGCATGCCGGAGATATCGGCTCGGTAGAAGTAGCCGAGAAGCTGGCGGCTTTCCGTCCCCTGCGGGCAGTTTACGGCAACATAGACGGGCAGGAAATACGGAAGATGTTCCCGCAGGTGAACCGCTTCACGGTGGACGGAGCGGAAGTGCTGATCAAGCATATCGGCGGGTATCCGGGCAAGTACGACCCTTCGGTTATCGGCAGCCTGATGGCACGCCCGCCGAAACTTTTCATCAGCGGACACTCCCATATATTAAAGGTGAAATACGACAAAACGTTGGACATGCTGCACATCAATCCCGGAGCCGCAGGGATGTCCGGATTCCATAAAGTGCGGACAATGGTGCGCTTTGTCATTGACAACGGAACGTTCAAAGACCTCGAAGTTATTGAACTGGCAGGATAGATTTCTTACAATTCATTTTGTCACGTCAGATTTCTTTCCGACCTTTGCACACAGTAAAATGAATAACTCAGACGACAATGAAAGGAATTATTCTGGCCGGTGGAAGCGCCACTCGTCTTTATCCGCTTTCCAAAGCGATTTCCAAACAAATCATGCCTGTATACGACAAGCCGATGATCTATTATCCGCTGTCTACGCTTATGCTGGCAGGGATACGGGAGGTCTTGATCATCTCTACTCCGCGTGATTTGCCGATGTTTCGGGACTTGTTGGGCTCAGGTGAGGAGCTCGGGATGTCTTTCTCTTACAAAATACAGGAGCAGCCTAACGGACTGGCACAAGCCTTTGTGTTGGGAGCTGATTTCTTGAACGGTGAGGCAGGTTGTCTGATTCTTGGGGACAATATGTTTTATGGACAAGGGTTTTCCGCTATGCTCCGGCGTGCTGCCGGTGTGGAGAAGGGAGCCTGCATCTTCGGCTATTACGTGAAAGATCCTCGGGCTTACGGGGTAGTGGAGTTCGACGAACAAGGCAAAGTGATTTCTCTGGAAGAAAAGCCACTGGTGCCGAAAAGTAATTATGCCGTTCCCGGACTTTATTTCTACGACGCTACCGTGACGGAAAAAGCGGCTTCTCTCCGCCCTTCGGCACGTGGAGAATATGAGATAACGGACCTGAACCGCCTGTACCTCGAAGAAGGAACACTGAACGTGGAACTGTTCGGACGCGGATTCGCATGGCTGGATACCGGAAACTGCGACAGCCTGCTCGAAGCCTCCAACTTCGTGGCTACCATTCAGAACCGGCAAGGTTTCTACGTCAGCTGTATCGAAGAGATAGCCTGGCGGCAAGGATGGATTTCGTCCGGACAATTGCTGCTGCTCGGGCAGAAACTCGAAAAGACCGAATACGGTAAATACCTGATAGAACTGTCTAAACAACCCTTGAAATAAACATAAATAATCATATATGAAAACTTATCTGGTGACCGGTGCCGCAGGATTTATTGGCGCCAATTATATTAAGTATATCTTGGCCAAGCACAGCGATATAAAAGTGGTGGTTCTTGACGCCCTGACGTATGCGGGTAATCTGGGAACTATTGCCAAAGATATCGACAACGAACGTTGTTTCTTTATCAAAGGAGACATTTGCAGCCGCGAAGTGGTGGACAGCCTTTTTGCCGAATACCGTTTCGACTATGTCGTGAACTTCGCCGCCGAAAGCCATGTAGACCGCAGTATCGAAAACCCGCAACTGTTTCTGATCACCAACATCCTCGGTACGCAGAATCTGCTGGATTGTGCCCGCCGTGCCTGGGTGATGGGTAAGGACGAACAGGGATATCCTACCTGGAGAAAAGGAGTGCGCTACCATCAGGTATCTACCGACGAGGTGTACGGCTCACTCGGTGCGGAAGGCTACTTCACGGAAGAAACCCCGCTTTGTCCGCACAGCCCGTACAGCGCTTCGAAAACCAGTGCCGACATGGTAGTCATGGCTTATCACGACACTTATAAAATGCCGGTAACGATCACCCGCTGTTCCAACAACTACGGCCCCTATCATTTTCCCGAAAAACTGATTCCACTGATTATCAAGAATATACTCGAAGGCAAACATCTGCCTGTCTACGGTGACGGAAGCAACGTGCGCGACTGGCTTTACGTAGAAGACCACTGCAAAGCGATCGACTTGGTAGTGCGCGAAGGCAAAGAGGGCGAAGTGTACAACGTAGGTGGTCACAACGAAGAAACCAATCTTGAAATTGTGAAGCTGACCATTGCCACTATCCGTAAACTAATGACCGAGAAACCGGAATATCGTCAGGTCCTCAAAAAGAAAGTGAAAGGTGAAGACGGAGAAATCTCCGTTGACTGGATCAACAACGATCTGATCACTTTTGTCAAAGACCGTCTGGGGCACGACCAGCGTTATGCCATTGATCCCACGAAGATCACGAACGCCTTGGGCTGGTATCCCGAAACGAAATTTGAAGATGGCATCGTGAAGACAATCGTATGGTATCTTGAAAATCAAGACTGGGTGGAAGAGGTGACCAGCGGAGACTATCAAGGTTATTACGAAAAGATGTACGGAAAATAAATCAATGTCGGATCAAGAATCCTATTGATAGCAAAATACCCATTAACAGCATATTACGTGAAGTCTCACCTAGTATGCTGTTTAATTTTCTACCACTGTGAATCTGCACCATCCGTCTCCATGTGAGGACATGAGGAATCAGGTAGAGTAACGGAAGAAGTGCGGCAAACAAGTGTCCTTCGAAGAAGAACCAGAAACACAGAAGACTTGCTGCCACCCCCAGCATCAAATAAAGATAGCGTCCGAACTTCTCGCCAAAACGAACGATGACCGTCCGCTTTCCGCTCCGTGCATCCGCTTCACGGTCTCGGTAATTGTTGACTACCAGCAAGGTATCAATCAGCAGTCCGCAGATAAGAGAAGCTACCGTTGTGTCCGAAGTCCATGTCAGCGCCTGTACGTAGTACGTTCCACCCACGGGGACGAATCCGAAAAATACGATGACCAGAACATCGCCCCAGCCGTTGTAGGATAATGGATAAGGACCTGTGGTATAGAGGAAAGCGAAGAGTACGCAGAGAAGTCCTACTATGATCAGCTCCCATCCGGCATAAAACAGCAGCGCAGATCCGATCAGACAGGCGAACAGGACGGTGACGATGATTCCGTTTCGCATGGCTCTCGGTGAAATCCAGCCTTGTGCGCAGGCTCGTTCCGGTCCCAGCCGGTCTTCGCGGTCGGTTCCTTTGAGGTAGTCGAAGAGGTCGTTGATAAAATTGGCGGCAATTTGCATCAGACCGGCGAACAGGCAGCAGATAAGGGCCGGCAACCATTGAAAATGTCCATCCATATAAGCAAGTGCGCTAC
>OGIY01000684.1_pt1 | contig 16259 bp, 15 predicted proteins | sample 1571931 | NCBI WGS metagenome assembly OGIY01 (sample SAMEA2582110, study PRJEB24529) | metagenome | biome: Human gut stool | place: China | collected 2011
AAAACAAAAAAGGAGTGTAAACACCAATGTTAAGAGTTTTTACAATCGTCGCCAATGAGGTCATTGGCTTATCCGCAACGGAATGCACACTGATGCAATTCAGCTACAATCCGGAGCAAATCCATGACCCAGAAAGCGTCCTGCGCAGTGCTGTCATGGACTATCTCAAGACGGACGAAGGCAAACGACAGCTGGAAATCAACTGTGGTTGCTGGAACTGGGGCGATGTCGATGACAACTATGGTCTGGCTAAAATTGCGCCGCCGGATGTGAATGTTGTCGTTGACCGCAACGAGAGTTTCATGGATGACTACGACGATTGCACGGAAGAATAACAGAAAGGACATGAAAAAATGCGTATTTATGCCGCAAACAGCGTATTCATAGAAGTTACGCGCCGGTGCAATATGTGCTGTGCGCACTGCTTGCGCGGAGATGCCGAAAGCATCGATATTCAGGAAAAGTACATCGATGCTTTTCTCGACAGCTTTGAGAAGGGAGCTTATATCAGCTCTCTTACCTTTACCGGCGGCGAAATTTCTCTGAACATACCGGCAATTCGATACACCTTGAAAGCTGTCAAAGAGCGCGGTATCGCCGTTGGAAGCTTTTACATGGTCACCAACGGAAAAGCCGTCGATAAGATGGCTGACCTTGCTATGGCGAGTCTGGAGTGGTGGAATTATTGCGATGACAAGGATGACTATTCGTGTGGTCTTTGTATCAGCAGCGATGATTTCCATGAAGCAATCCCATATGAAAGTAAAAGTATCCTTAGTGGCTTGAAATATAACCGTAACGATAAGGTAACGGACTTTCATCGGGCTTGTTTACTGAACGAAGGGCGTGCTAAGAATCTCGATTCGAATATCTATAAGAAACGTGAACCTTATGTAGATAAGCTCGAATACGAATTCAGCAAAACCGGCGGCATCGACTTTTACAGCGGCGAGCTGTACTTGAACGCCATCGGTGATGTCGTTTCCGGCTGCGATTTGTCCTACGAGTCGCAGAAGAAATATCGTTTTGGTAATGTAATGGATGAAAAATGGTTGGAAAACATTCGTAGCAGCAAATTGTGCATCGAAGAAAACAGCTGAAAAATAACAAAAACAGAAAGGAAGAAATTATGACTATCAATTTAACTCGTGAGGATTTTGAGCAGGCTATCAAATCCAGCGCATCCATGTTCGAAGGCAACACAATTCTCGATACCGGAAAACCGTCCGGGCGCTACTACCGTTTCATTCGTGTGCCGCTCGCCAATGGCGAGCACAAGGTAGATGCCTTGTACGGGCAGCGGTTTTATGGAACCTTGGAAAATAAACCCGTAACATTCAACCAGGAGATACGCTTCCTTTGCCTCGTTGTCGATAATGCCAAAACCGTCAATGAAACAATGGACTTCAAAACGATTTTCTGCCGTTCTTCTTTTACCTCGGATTCTGTCATAGAGGAAATGGCACAGAAGCTGTTCGATATGTTCCGAGAGAATGTGACGGAAGAAGACAAGAAGAAAATTCTCAAGAGCAGTCATTACGACAAGATAGCACGGCAGAACGCTTTCTGTCGCATAATAAAGGGGTATAAGAATTATCGCAGCCCTATTGACAGCATTGTCGATGAGATTGGAAACGGGTCTTGCTTTGGCCTGACATCCACAAATGCCGATGAACTGGTAGTGGATTATCTTGCTAATCCCACCGGCTGGGCTGAACGGACGATGGAGAAAATCAAAAAGGCAAATTCCGGGCGGTCTGGACGCCTATACGGGATTACATTGGCTGTGGTGGAAGAGTTGACGGAAGAGTATATGAGAAAGTACAATAGTCCGAACACTCAGGAAATCATGTTCAGGCTTCTTGTGGAACTTGCTAAGCAATACAAAACCGTTCGCCTTGTCCTGAACATCAACGGTAAAACGACCGAAGTAAAGTATCCGGTCAAAGGTATGATGAACAGTGATATCCTGTACGGTGGAGGTTTCTCGACTTGCAACATCACCCCGCGCAGTGAAGAAAATCGCATCGAGGAGTTTATCGCGAACAACGATTCGCAACTCGAAGACAATCGCAGAATTCCCATCAAGTACATTCCCGAAGTCTATTACGGGAATAAGTTGATTTGGAAGAATCCGAATTTTGCAAACACCTGATTCCCAAAAAGGAGGAAATCGAAAATATGATTGCCAGAATCGGTAAAATGCTGACTAAAAAAGAAGATAAACCGTTTTCCTATGAAGAGCTTGCCACAATGTTGAAAACCAGCCCTGATGCCCTCAAGACATTCGAGGATGCCTATAAGAGACAGGTGCTGGACAGCGGGGCATTATCCGAGAACTTCTTACAATGGGATACCGCTACTGTCAAGGCTATGCTCGACAAGAGGGTGCCGTTTACGCGGGACCTTGAAACGCTCATTGACCGTATCGTAGGTGAGTTGACAGATGGTACTCGCCTGTACATCTACAACGAAAAACGCGGCGGATATTATGTAAACTATGCAGCATCTCGATACGCTGTGCCGATAACGAACAATGACCTGAAAAAATACCCGGAAGAGCTCAGACCTCAGTTGACAGGAAATCTCGCGAAGGTCGATATCTCGGAGCCGTCGTATAAGATTCTGCTTCAGAATTACGCCGGGTACAAGGATGCACGCGATGACCGCATGAAGAAGTTCTACTACAACCAGTTCCGTCAGGGTCTTGATATTCTTGACCTCGACGACTTCACCTACCAGATGCTCGAAATGAATCCCAACACAATGGGATTCTGGCTTCCGCCGCTGGCAAAAGCGTTGTGCGGGAACAAGTTCTTCAGGATTCCTGATACCAAGATTTTGCGTGTTCCGCTGCCGATGCTGCAACTCACTCGCCTTGGCTTTGAAACCCTGAATCCAGTGACCAAGGAAATCGTGAACCGCTATTGTAAGCGGATATTCAAGCTGGATGAGCACGAGGATTACTTCATCAAGACCGGAACTTATTCTTCCAAGTATGAGTTCCGCAACGCTCATATCCATGACCCGAAGGAAATCAATGAAATTGGTGAGTATTTCCTGTTCCTGAATCATCTGACCTGTTCTATGGCTTCGCCGTTGAACAATACCTGCTTCTATGGTGCCAATACAACGAACGAGTGGGTGCTCAGGGAATATATCAAGGACAAGGAACACAACCCGACCATCTACAACGGTTTGCCGCTGCATACTGAGTACCGCGTATTCGTCGATTTCGACGCTGATGAGGTGCTGGGTATCAGTCCTTATTGGCGTGCCGATGTGATGAAGGGTAAGTTCAAGAATGCAAGTACGCCGCAGGAACGCCACGACTATGTCATCTATCAGATGCACGAGGATATCCTGCAATCTCGATATGATGACAGTGCTCGGATGATTCTGGAGGAAATCAAGAAGATTCTTCCCGCCGTGGAACTGGTAGGGCAGTGGAGTATTGATGTGATGCGTAATGGTGATGATTATTACATCATCGACATGGCGCTCGCTGAAAACTCCGCTCTGAACGATTGCGTGCCTAGGGAGAAACTTCGTCCCTACCCGCAGCAGTGGTTGCCTATGGCTTCGAACAGCTGAAAAAGGAGTCTACCCTATGGATGCTATAAAATATTTGGATGCTGATACGATTCTTGACTATCTGCACAATTCAAGTGAAACCTATCTCGAGGGACTTATCCCTCAAAGCCACGGTTTTCCACCAGAAACGGATAGGAGTGTATATGTTCGATTGCTGAAGGTTCCCGTTAGAGATAAAGCGTCCGAAGTATACATGCAAGCTATCCCATACAAAATGTTTGAAGGTGACAGCAACCGTCCGATAGAGGAGTTTGGGAAAGATACCAAATTTGAAAAGGTCGGGGTTATCATTGATTCGTCTCGTCTTTGGCTTATGGAGCCGCTTTGGAGAATTTGCACTCAAAGTAGGCAGAAGTTCGATGATGCTGATTTTGTGTCTGAATTCTGGGATGCGTTTACCAGAAAGGTTTTGAAGGAATACGCCGTTGACGCTCGCGTAGAAAAGAGCGAGACCGTTAAGAATCTGGCAAAACAGTACGCGATTTTGGATATGCTCTCTAAGCATGAGAAGCCGGTGTATTTCGGCTGTATCGAGAACGCCTTGCAAACTTTATATCCAGTCAGTGTACTTGGCTACTACGAGTTGGGTCTCAACTATGCTTGTGACCCTGAAGGATTCACAACTTCTTTGTTGACAAGTCTCAGCAGAAGGAACTTTAAAACGACATCAAAGGAAACGCCTACCGGTGCATATATTCCCAAAAAGGTTGCGGCAGCGAGGCTTGCAAGTAAGATGACCAACATGTTCGTTCCGACCAAAAACGAATCCCAGAAAGCAGCGAGACATCTTCTGAATTCCCATAAGGGAACTGTTTGCAAAAAGAACATTGTCGATGTAACGCTGTGCAACAAAAGCGCCGGAAATATGCAGATTAAGATTCCTCTTGATAACTTTCTCTACTATGAGCCGGAGACAAAAGAAATCTTCGTAAACATCTGCGATATTAGAGAAGGCGAGCGTGAAAAAGTAAACCGTTATGTCAAAGATTGCGGCTTCTCTGTGTGCGAAAACCTCGTCCCTATGATGCTTGTACAAAGGTTTGAAGCATAAATCCGCAGCGATGGTTGCCGGGAGCAACGACTGTTTCCTGATTTTTCTCGCTGTTTTGTTGCCAAAATGTGCGAATAGTATAGAATAGGTATTGTACGATAGATACCAGCAATCGACAAAGGCACTCCGCCTTTCGTATTATTTACAATCCGCAATCAGAGTGGACTTTCCCGAAATGGGAAGGTTCACTCTTTTTTTGCGTACAAAAGCACTTTCTATCCAACATAGTAGTGCATTTTTCTTGCGAACATGGTATAATAAAGGAGGTAAGAGACATTGGAAGGTCTTAATACCGTCGGACATGCCATCAACAACGAAAAATCTTATTTGGATGCCGGATGCAAGGCTTTGCTTGGCTGTACTGCTGTTGCAGCTTTTATTGTAAAGAACTGCATTCCAGAATTCCATGATATGTCGCTTGAAGAAATTCAGGAGTATATCATTTATAAGAAAGCTAAAAGCCAAATAACGCCGGAAGAATTGGCTGAAATTCAAGCAAGCAATACTTCGCCGGTTGAAATTGGATGTCACATTGTTGATGACTTACCTGATAAACTGAACGAAAAGAATGTCGAGTCGAAAAGCACAAACGAGGGAACGATATACTATGATGTTCTGTTCGACATCGGTATGCCGGGTGGAGAATCACCTCCAAGCCGTGTCATTGTAGATATTGAAGCTCAGAATCACTTCAATCCCGGATACTCAATGCTGAAACGCGGTAGCTTTTATTGCAGCAGAATGATTTCTGCACAAAAAGAAACTGTCTTTCGTAATTCGGACTACAATAAACTACAAAAAGTATACAGTATTTGGTTGTGTATTGCGCCCGATGAAAAAATTCGTGGTGTGTGCAATACATATTCCATGCGCGAAACCTGCTTAGCCAAAGAACATCACTTCCCTAAAAAGCAATATGACAACTTCTGCATCATCATCGCGTGTTTGCAGGACAAACAATCCGCGAATAACATGGTACGTTTCTTTTCTTCGGTATTCGATAACAATATGCCGGTAGAGAAAAAGCTGCAACTCGCCACTGAATGTGGTTTGCAGGTTACAACCGACGTTAGGGAGGGACTCAATCAAATGTGTAATTACAGTGACTTTGTGGAACAACAGGGAATTGTAAAAGGTCGTGCGGAAGGGTATGTTGAATCTCTTTCCGCGAGCGTTGCAAACCTTGTTCGCTCCGGCACTCTGACGCTTGATGCAGCATTGGATGTGCTGCAGGTATCTGACGATATCCGTGCTACCGTCAAAGAAAACGCCGAAAAGGCTCTCAATCAATAACATATAATTTTGTCGCTGCCTATGCTGGGGGCAGCGACTTTTTTCTTGCCAAAAAATGCGAACGGCATAGAATAGGTATTGTACGATAGATAACATTCCATATCGAAAGGGTTTTGTGCCTTTCGTACATTCACAATTTCGCTTGAAGAGCGGACTTCTCAATTCTGAGAAGCCCGCTCTTTTTGCGTCCAACACAAAAAGGAGCGTAATGATATGTTTGAAATTTGCAATGACAAGACCTATTTTCTGGCCGGAACGACCGCCAAGAACAAAACAAGTGAAGTGAGGTAAGATTCATGAATATGAACGATACTATTGACCCGAGCGGAATCAGCTCAGATAATGTCTACCGTATCCGGAGGTCCAAAAAGAATGGTAAGCTCATTTCCCATAACGAGTACGGGAAGATTATTATCATCAAAAATTGGAAGAGCCTTCATGTAGGATATGGCAAAGTGGTTTCCTTTGAAAACAGAGAAAACTGCATTCTCGCCACGATGAAGAATGTTTCTTATGACTTCTACATGGAATACAACGAAAAAACTGGTGAAGTAGAGGCTGTTCCGTATGAGGAACTGACTCGTATTTTACAGGAGCTCGGTTTTGCACATGAATACAAAGAAGACATTGACAAAGACAATATCTTTGATGTATGGGCGAATCTAAATTCCGGTGTACTTATTACCATCGAAACTTGGAACCAAGACGGAGAACGAGGCTACAACTCAGTTAAGTGTTATGTGCCAGTGAGTGGTTGTGGTTTTGGGATGCGCAATTCGACCGGCTTTTCCTATGGCACCAGTTATTTAAGCTGCTTTAATATCGTGCATAATACGCGTGATTTTCCTTTGCACGATTGTTTAGCTTTCAACAACGGCTCTATGGATTGGCATGGAAGTCATCCCGCTTTGTGGCACTACGGAGAGAGGCATGACATCAATTACGCCAAGGCTCTCGCCAAAATCCGTAAATTCAAGGACGCTGACATCGGCGAGCGTTTCAATATGCAGTTGGATGATGCGTTTAAACAATACGCTAAAAATGGCTACTTAGTAGATTGAAATGGTCTGTGACTGATGAAAGCAATGCGAAACGCATGGCTGAAATCATTGCCAAGAAAATTGGTGCGAATGTTGAAAACGGAGGATGAATTATGGCAGCGATAAAAAACGTGAAATACTTGAACAAAGAATGTATTTATCAATATTTCCACAATCCAAACGAAGCTTTTCTCGAAGGCTTTATTGTAGATGAAAACCCCATTTTCTGCCCTCGAAATTGCGAAAGTGGGGTATATATCAAGATTTTTAAGGTGCCGGTCAACAGTAGAGTTAACGAGATATATATGCAGGAATTTCGGTGGGAAGCGTGGAAAAACGGTTACAACACACCGCTTCCCAGTGATTACTCGAACAATTTCAAAAAAGCCGGTTACAGCATTGACTCTACTCGGTTTTGGAGTTTACCCAATTATCTCATCAGCGTGTGTCCAAAGCTTAAAGCAGAGTTGATAGATTATCAGCAGCAATTCGAGCAGGCATACTGCAAGAAAATCATTGAAGAATTAAGCTTCTGTCATGCCTTAAGCGATGGCAAGGAAACGAATGAGCGGGCGGAACAATATGCTATTTATACCATGCTCGAAGGCAGACCGGTTCACTATAACTTTCTTCTTCTAAACGCGCAAAGTATTGTGCGTAATATCAATTATAAGAGCATTGTGAATTACATCATTGACGAGGATGGTTATCTTGGAGGTGCGATGGAAACGCTCAAGGATTATGTGCTAAGAAGTTTGACGCTTCAGGGAGCCTGGTATAGCAGACGAGCAAATGAGTTTCCCAAAAGAGTTGCAGCGGCAAGAATGGCTGATAAAATGAGCCCTGCGTTTGTTTTCGATGATAATGAGTCACAACGCATTGCAAAAAGCGTGTCTGTATACTGCGCACGGACGCTTGACGCAAGAAAAAATATAACTATCGTAATCGGAAACGGCAACGGCAACGGTGTCGGTTCTATGACCGCAGAGCAGCTCTCTGAGGCGCTGAAAGAAGCCGTCAAGCAGATTGAGCAAGCTGCAAAGAATGTTGGCGTGAACAACTTGCCTGACCGGCATAACAACAGCATCACGAGTCAGGCGGGCAAGAACGAAGACGCTAAGAAGCGAGAACGCAGTAAGCAGGGTTCCGATAATGCGAACGGGAAAAGTAACGGAGACAGTATTGCCAATGCTCCGGGTGCAAATTCCGGTAAATCTGACTTGTCCGCTGCGAAATGCGATATCGAGGCTATTGAGCGGGAACGGAAACGGAATGTTGCTACCGCTCAGGCAAACAACGAGGCTAACGACAAGTTGAGGCAGGAAGGCAAGGAAGTCGGAAGAGAAATCGGCACGAACATTTACGTTCGTCGTGCAGCAGAAGTACCCCAGTCGAATATCGAAACCTATAATCGGTTATCGGCGGGTCTTCTCTCGATTACAAAAAACCTCGAGCGCCGTCTGAAAACGACGATTCGCGATGAGGAAAACGACGACACTGTTGCCGGGTTGCCCATGGGAAGTCGGGTTGAAGCACGTCTTGCCTACCATCAGGATGGCAAGATTTTCAGCCGTAAAAATTTCCCCCGTGATAACCCGCGCCTTGCAGTCGGATACCTTTGCGATGAGTCTGGTTCGATGTCGAAGACGGCGATTTCCGCTTCGGTTCGTACCGCTATCATCTTGCAGGATTTGTGTGAGAGAATGGAACTTCCATGCTATATCTGCGGGTTCACCACCGAAGATTTGAAAGGCGTTGACATTATTACCTATGTTGACATGAATGTGGATGGTAAGGACAAGTATCGAACGACCGGCATGGCTAGTCGTGGTGGTACTCCTACGGTCCCGGCTATGAAATACATGGGTAAGAAGCTTATGAAGGATTCCACCGAGAAGAAGATTCTGATTGTCAGCACTGACGGCTGCTCTGGACAAGGTTACGGCGAAACGGTCCGTGATGTCATCAAGAAATTGCAGCATGATGGTGTAATGGTTATCGGAGCCGGTATTGGTGATTCGAAGCCCAGAATCCAAGAGGAATTTGGCAGCAACTACCTTGATATCAGCAATTTGGACGCGATGCCCAAAATCCTTTGCAACATCGTGAAGAAGAATCTCGTATAAGTCCTTTGTACCGTCTGTCTTTTGGCAGGCGGTACTTTTTGTTTTCGTATTTGCGTATTCTTGCGAATTGCATAGAATGATACTTGTACGATAGATACCATGAGTTCAGCGCTATTCGCGTTCGTATCATTTACAATCTGCAAACAGGCAGACTCATCTTCGGGTGGGTCTGCTTTTTTGTTGGAAAAGAAAAAGCAGTATGCAACACAATGCAAACCATGTTGCACTTTTGTGCGATACATGGTATAATTAAGGAGGTAAAACCAATGAAGTTAAACTTTAGCCCTAAAACCATCGAAACAGTCAAGTCGTATACATATATGACCGACCGTTTCATGACGATGGCATTCGACAAACCCGTGGCACAGCATATATTGTCTGTCATCATGGGTAAGAATCTCATCGTCAAATCTGTCAAGAGTCAACCCGTGGAAGATGATTTTTTTAGCAGGAGTTGTCGCTTCGATGTTTTAGCTGAGGACAGCAACGGCAAAATTTATAACATTGAGGTACAGAACTCCAACGAAGGCGCGGTTCCGCGAAGGGCACGATACAACTGCGAGAAGCTGGATGAGCTTGTCATTCGTAAAGGAATGGCATACAATGACTATCCAGAAACATACGTCATCTTTATCACGCAGAATGATGTACTCGGGGATGGCTTGCCGATTTATCACATTAGACGCCATATTGAGGAAAACGGCAAGTTGTTCGATGATGGTCAACAAATCATTTATGTGAATGGTGAAAATACCGACACAAGTACCGCACTCGGTCAGTTAATGGTTGACATGCAACAAAAAGATGCTGCCAAGATTTCCAATAAGATTTTGGCTGACAAAATGAACATTCTAAAGAAAGGGAGGACTTTCGAAACTATGTGCAGAGAGATTGAAAAACTCACGGCTGATGTCACAGCCGAAGTTGCAGCAAAGGTTACCGCTGAGGAGCAAAAAAAGGCCATCAAAAAGCTGGCAAAGGTGTGTCGAGATTTCGGTCTAGGGCCTGATGCTATTTCTCAAAAACTCATGAGCGAATACGCTATCTCCGAAACCGAGGCAAAGGCATACGCAACAGAAGCTTGCAAAGACTAACCTGTAGCATTTAAGCCGTCCACTACCTAGTGGGCGGCTTTTCTTGTTTGCGGATTCTTTGGTTTTTTCACTTGCATATTCGTGCGAACGGCATAGAATTGGTATTGTACGATAGATAACATTCCATATCGAAAGGGCTCTTTGCCTTTCGTACATTCACAATTTCGCTTGAAGAGCGGACTTCCTATATCGTAGGAGGCCCGCTCTTTTTGCGTCTCAACACAAAAAAGGAGTAAGTATAATGACTGAAAACACAAAACAGGAGGCAGCTCTCCGCAACAAATCTCTAAGCGTTCTTGCCAACATCAATGCAGTGGAAGGTTTCGACCCGCATATGGTGACGGCGTGCTATCAGAATACGGAAGGCAATGGCCGGATGTATCTGCAGGCAGAGTTCTCGATGCTCTGGTTCCGCCTGAAATATCCCAACGGTCGCCTGGAACAGGTCCTGAGCCGTATGAACGACCAGATGGCAACGGTCGAGGGGCGTGTCTATGACAATGACGGCAATCTTCTGGCGAATGCCTTTGTGACCCGCTATCGTGGCGAGGAGCAGTTCGGTAAGGACTATGTCCAGAACGCCGGAACTGCCGCTATCCGTAAGGCGCTCGGTAACTGTGGATTCGGAACCCCTGCTGATGCTGTTTACATCGAGGGCGTTACACCCTTGTTCAAGGCAGCAGAGGACGAAGATGTGCCGGTAGATGCCGGTGTTCAGACTCGTATCCCTATCCCGCCTGTCCCGAAAGAGTATCAGCAGAACGCAGAACCTGCACCTGCAGCACCTAAGCGCGGTAGAAAGCCCGCTGCAAAGCCTGCACCTGCACCGGTTCCCGTTCCTACCCCTGCACCTGTATCCGAACCCGTACCTGTGAAAGAGGAAGCGAAAGCAGCACCCGTATCTGCGCCCATCGCAGCAGCGGCACCTGCAGTAACTCCTGCTCCGAACTCGATTCCTATTCCTCCGGCTCCGAAACCCGCTTCTGTGGGTGTTCCTAAGACCATGGAGGAGGCTGAGAATTTCGTGATTCCGTTTGGAGCATTCCACGGAATGACGATGAAGGATACGCTGGTAAAAGACGGTGGCGCTCGGGTCATCAACTACATCAAGGACAGCCCGCGCTTTGCCGGTCAGCCGATTCAGGTGGCTGCGCAGATGTTCGCGGGTCAGCATGCGGGTGAAAACGGGCTGTAAAGCCTATACCCGAACAATCACATCATCATGAAAGGGGGAGTCCCTTGTGTCGTGGAATTTTTCCATGGAAACAGTTCTGGACCTTGTAGGTGCCAAGACTCGCGGAAAAGTTACACGCGCTGGGGAAATAGAAGTGCAGTGCCCGCACGGTGTTTGCGGGCATAAGAAACAACCTATTTACTTCAGTGTGAACCTAGCCAAAGGACAGTATAACTGTTTTCATTGCTGCAGCGGTTGCCCATACAGCGGCGGCATGATTGACCTCTATTGCATGTTTACGGGTCTTGACCCGAACAACAAGAAGGAGGTCAAGAAGGCTTTTGCTCAGGCTTTGGATGGAACAGCTGTCAAGGTACGCGAGACGACCGTTACGAAACGGGAACTCGCACCCGTTCTGGAAGCTAAACCGGATGAGGAACTCGATAAGGTATACAGAGCCGTTCTGAATGAACTGACCCTTAAACCTGAACACAGAGAAAACCTCAAAAAGCGAGGCTTGTCGGACGAGATGATTGACAAGTGTTTATATCGTTCTATGCCGGAGCGATGGTCGAGTGTTTTCGCGGCTCTCAAGAAGAAAGGCATCTCCTTTAAGGGTGTGCCGGGATTCTATGAGAAGAACGGAAAAGCATTTGCCGCTTGTTCTAAGCCCGGATTCTTCATTCCATATTTCAATTCCCGCAATTTAATCGTTGGGATGCAGATACGGTTTGATAAAGGAGATAAGAGGTATCTCTGGTTCTCCTCGTCCGGGTACGATAACGGGTGCAGTGCAAGGAACATTGCAAGTTACGGGATTCCTTCGGTAATGCCGAAATGTGATGGAACCAAAACGGTTTATATCACGGAAGGCGCGTTAAAGGCGCATATTGCCTGTGTTTTGAGTGGTAATCATAACCCTTACATCGCATTGGCTGGTGTGAATTGCTTCAATCAGTGGGAAGAGACCTGCGTGTATCTGAAAAGCGTAGGCGTCACTCATGTGATTGATGCTTTTGATTCCGACAGGGAAAGTAACGAGCATGTTCGCAATGCACTGAAAAAGCTGTATGCGATTGCTGCTCGATACGGAATTTCCATGACACGCTTCAACTGGGGAACGACATATAAGGGTGTGGATGACTATTACCTTGCGGTATCGCGAGGTGAGGTCTTCCTGCCCTTTGTTCCCAAGAAAAAGCCGGATGAGGAAACACCGAAACCCGTTACTAAATTTGTTCCATTTATTCCAAAAACTGCATAAAAGGAGAAAGCTATGGCTATCAACAACAATACCAATAACAAAATCGAGGAAGATAACATCGTCTTTGCGGTACAGGGAGCCAAAAGTTTCCTGAAATGCAAGATGGACTGGGTCGGTATCGGTAAACTTCATGTCTCGTTTGTCTCGCACACGGGTCTTGAAAGCGGATGCAAGCAGCTGGGTCATATCGAAGCGGCACTGCCGTTTGATGGTGAAGACGGAGCGCTTGCACTGGGTAAGATGATTCTCAGAGGTGACCTTGACAAGGGTCGCGCCCGCTCCATCAAGAAGGCAAAGGAAACGGGAGCCAAGTACCCGGAACCGGTATTCACCTATAACGGAGGCAGCGAAGCGAAAGCAGACCGCCCCGTTATGTGGCGTCAGGTCTCGATTGCGCCCGGCGCAAAGAGCGATTTCGTGTTTCAGGTGACGGAAGCCGAGGGCGAGAAGAATGTTCGCGGCGGTTACCAGAAAAAGGTCGGCGCGGAGGTCAAGCGCATCTCGGTGGGTGTCAACAGCAGGAAATTGCTGGAATATGCCTCGAAAATTGAAGCATATTATCAGGATTACCTTGCAAACCCTGAACGGTATGCGGGGTATTGGGAGAAGAATGCACAGGTTCCTGCTCCGGCAGCTACTTCTGCGCTTCCGACTCAGGTTCCTGTTGCTGTGACTGCACCTGCTCCCGTTCCTGCTCCTGCTCCGGTGGCTGTCGTGTATCCTGATTTCGGGTATACGGTGTATGATTCCGCATGCAGCGGCATGGAGATGACCTATCTGCCCGAGAAAGCCCTTGAAGCATTGCAACGCAAAATCAAGGAGATGAAGACGAGCGGCTGGTCGCGCCGTGACAACACGGACTACGACAAAGCAAAGAACAATATCCTGGCAGGGTCCAGAGGGTTCTTCGTCGTGAATCTGTATAAGGGTGATGAATCCATGCAGATTTATGTCAACACCTGCCCGACTATCCAGTAATCTCAATAGTAGGCAGCATCCACTTGGGTGCTGCCTTTTTTCATACCGACATTGCGTAAATGTGCGAATGGCATAGAATCAAATTTGAAGACATTTGTAAAGGGGGCGATAGTATGTCTTCCGTCAATGATGCTGTCAACAGCATCACTAATCTGTTCGAATCTGGCGATATCCGGCTCGTAGTCGATATCGCGCTGATTGCTATGGTGGTCTGGTTTGTGATTCGCGGTGTGAATCGATTGTTTGAGACGCTGGTTCTGGGCGGTATCACGGTATATGCCGTGTATCATATCCTGCAATATCTCGGTATTGAGGTGGATTACCAAAACCTGTTGTCACAGCTGTCGTATTACCTGCAGCAACTGATAACCTATGTCAACAACTGTTTACCGAGGTGAAACTGATTTGGAAAACAATAACAATGTGCAAAAGCACACCGGAAAAGTAAAGAAATTCTTGCAGGAATGGGCGTTCCCGCTCGTCTGCTTTGTTGCTGTATGGATTCTTGTAAAGGTCGTGTTCCCGACCGCCATCATCCCTACGGCATCAATGTATCCAACTCTGCCATCACCGTGTTTCTCGTTCAGTACGAGAGCAGCATATTGGGAGAATGACCCTGAACGCGGTGATATCGTACTTTTCAAGCGGGATATACCGGATTCAAAGGTCTACGCCAAGCGAATCGTAGGTTTGCCGGGCGATACCATAGAAATCAAACACGGCGTTACTTATATCAACGGGGAAGCGCTCGAGGAGAAGTATCTGAGAGAGACTCCGGATGATGAGGATTTCGGACCCTTTAATGTTCCGGAAGACTCCTATTTCATGATGGGCGATAACAGAAACAACTCCTACGATTCGAGGTACTGGGACGAGCATTTCGTGCCGAGGAAAAACATCATATCGAAGGTAAATTTCAGTATCACGTTAGCGTTGCACAGGGATGAAAATGACATCGAACAGCAGAAAGGATAATAAATAATATGGCTACGAAAAATAGCAAGAACAAGGCAGGGAAGAACAACATTCTGAAAAATCCCGTCGTCATCGTTTTAGCGTTTATCGCTATGACGGTGCTTATCCTTGCGTCGAGTTTTTGCACCGCGCAGAAGAATAAGGTAGATATCACGCAAATCGTTCTGAACGGAAACATTCAACTGGCGGTCGGTGAGAATCAGGCGGTGGGATTCAATGTGGCGACCCCGAAAGTCATGGACAATGACCTTGTCGTGAATGCGGTCAACAAACTGGATTTGGTCTGGACAGTTGAGGATGAGAAGGTTGCGACTTACGATGAGGATGCCGGTACGATTTGTGGCGTGTCTGAGGGCACGACTTCTCTTTCGGTCTCCCCGAAGGCCGGGAAACTTTCAGATCCCTGCCTTGTGACCGTGACGCCAAAAGCAGATGCTACACCGGAAACCTCAGAAAAATAAAAAGAGACTTGCACAAATGTGCGAGTTGCATAGAATGAAAGATGTACGATAGATAACATTCACACGGAAAGAAAAATATCTTTCGTACAACAATTCATAGTTTCGCTTTAAGGGCGGACTTCCTAATCACAGGAAGTCCGCCCTTTTTGCGTTTCAACACACAAAAAGGAGAGTAAATACCATGACTACCAACACAATGACCGCTACCAACACCACCGCTGCTACCGCTGTGCAGAACCCAGATTACTTTATCAGCGATGCGTCTGGGAAAGCCTTCAAGGAAGGCGAGTATCAGGAACTCGTTGATTTCTGCAAATGGGATGCAAGCAAAACGAAGTGGCTCGATGAAGGAATTCGGGACATCCGATTCGAGGCGAGTTACGATGAACCGCTGTGCGCTCCGGAATACGCCAAGCAGCTGAAAGTCAGCGAGGAGGCGATTCTGGATACCCAGCAGCACGCAGGTCTGAACCTCACGACCTCTATCGGCAAGAAGCCGGTAGGGGATAGTGCAACCAGAAACATCTGCGCACGAGCCATGATTGGCATGAACTGCTATGAATTGCTGCGTAAGAACAACCGTGGCAGTTTGAAGGAAGTTCTCAATCTCATTCTGGCAGAGCGTAAAGGCGCTACGCGCATCAAGTTCAGCCACGAAAAGATTCGTGCCGTGCATTCCGGGCGATATTCCGCCATCAGTAACGAGAAACTGCTCGATATTATGGGGGAGTACATGACGCAGACGTGGCCGGACCACGAGTTCATCAGCGGCTTTGTATCCCATGAACTGATGCAGGTCGTCATTGACCTGAGTGCCTACAAGCAGCAGTTCTTCCGGAAATTGCCGCCGGAGCTTTGCCGTGGTTATGCACCTGCGGTCGTGATGATTAGTTCTGATGTCGCGGAAAGCGCTGTTCGGCTGATTCCCGCTTTTAATATGGGCGGCGTAATTGCCCCCATGGCGAAGGAGGTTGTCATCCCGCACATCGGTGATAACATCGAGGACCGTGTCCGCAACGCATTTACTGCGCTGCTGGCGTATTTCGATGATGCCGCTACTGACATCTCGAAGCTGAGCACGATTCCGATTAACTACGGTAAGGCAACTCTGGTCCGGGTTCTGACAAAGTACGGGATGCCGAAGGAAGAGTCCCGCGAAGCACTGGTCGCATACGATATGTGGCACGCCAGTGGCAATGTGACGGCAAT
>OGIY01000734.1_pt1 | contig 15117 bp, 14 predicted proteins | sample 1571931 | NCBI WGS metagenome assembly OGIY01 (sample SAMEA2582110, study PRJEB24529) | metagenome | biome: Human gut stool | place: China | collected 2011
TTTTCGGGGGCCGTGACGGCCTGCAGCTGGCAGGGATTGAGGGACTGAAGAAGATCGGACGACATGCGGGAAAACCTCCGGCGAAGAATTCGGAAGCCGGCAGGAAGGGCCGGACGGGCTAAAAGGTAGCACATTTCGACGACAGGCTCACGCCCCCGCTCCCCTCCCAAACGCCCGAAATCACGACCTGGATGCCGTCCGCTAGGCAGTCCCTGCAATGCCGAAGGCGCTCCGCAACAGGTATACTAGGCAATTATTCTTTTTTTGAACCCTCTTCTTTGGAAGGCGTTATGCGCGAGACTTACTCTGCTCAGGCAGTGGAATCCGAAGTCCAGGCCATGTGGAAGGCCAAGGACGTCTACCGTGCCGTCGAGAACGCGGTCGACAACAACGGACAGCCCAAACCCAAGTTCTACGTCTGCTCCATGCTCCCTTACCCGAGCGGCAAGCTTCACATGGGACACGTCCGTAACTACACGCTCAACGACGTGATGTACCGCTTCTACCGCATGAAAGGCTACAACGTGATGACCCCGATGGGATGGGACGCCTTCGGCCTGCCGGCTGAAAACGCCGCCATCGCCAAGAAGGTTGCTCCCGCCGCCTGGACGTACTCGAACATCGCGGACATGAAGAGCCAGATGGAGCCGCTCGGCCTCGCCTTCGACTGGTCGCGCGAAGTCGCCACTTGCAAGCCCGAATACTACCGCTGGAGCCAGTGGATGTTCCTCAAGATGCTCGAGAAGGGCATCGCCTACCGCAAGACCCAGATCGTCAACTGGGACCCCGTCGACAAGACCGTGCTTGCCAACGAGCAGGTGATTGAAGGCCGCGGCTGGCGCTCTGGTGCCGTCGTCGAAAAGCGCGAGATCCCCGGCTACTACCTCGGCATCACGCAGTATGCTCAGGAACTCCTTGACGACCTCGACCAGCTTCAGGGCTGGCCCGAGCAGGTCCGCCGCATGCAGGAGCACTGGATCGGTCGCTCCGAAGGCGTGAACCTCTCCTTCCCGTACGAACTCGAGGGCACCCCGAAGCTTCTGCGTGTCTACACGACCCGCCCCGACACGCTCATGGGCGTGAGCTTCGTTGCGATCGCCGCCGAGCATCCGCTCGCCGCCTACGTCTCCCGCAACCGCCCCGACCTTCAGGCCTTTATCGAGGAATGCTCGAAGGGCAGCGTGAGCGAAGCCGACATGGCCTCCATGGAAAAGAAGGGCGTGCCCACCGGCTTCTACGTCCGCCACCCGATCACGGGCGACAACGTCGAGGTCTGGATCGCCAACTACGTTCTCATGAGCTACGGTGAGGGCGCCGTGATGGGCGTGCCCGCCCACGACGAGCGCGACTTCGCCTTCGCCAAAAAGTTCGGTCTTCCGATCCGTCAGGTCATCGCCGTCGAGGGCGAGACCTACTCCACCGAAGCATGGCAGGACTGGTACGGCGACAAGACGCTTGACGGTCGTCTCGTCAACTCCGGCAAGTTCGACGGCCTCGGTATCCACGAAGCCTTCGACGCCATCGCCACCGACCTCAAGGCCCGCGGCCTCGGCGACAAACAGGTCCAATTCCGTCTGCGCGACTGGGGCATCTCCCGCCAGCGCTACTGGGGCACCCCGATCCCGATGATCAACTGCCCGTGCTGCGGCCCCGTGCCCGTCCCCGAGCAGGATCTCCCTGTCGTGCTGCCTGAAGACCTGATTCCCGACGGCTCCGGCAACCCGCTCACCAAGTGCGAATCCTTCCTCAACGTCAAGTGCCCGAAGTGCGGCGGCGACGCCCAGCGCGAAACCGACACGATGGACACATTCGTCGACAGCTCCTGGTACTTCCAGCGCTACTGCTCGCCCGACTGCTCCACGGCCATGGTCGACAAGCGCGCCGACTATTGGATGCCGATGGACCAGTACATCGGCGGCATCGAGCACGCCGTGCTCCATCTGCTCTACGCCCGCTTCTGGACGAAGGTGATGCGCGATCTCGGCCTCGTCAAGTACGACGAGCCGTTCAAGAACCTCTTCACCCAGGGCATGCTGATGGCCGACTGCTACTACCGCAACGGCGACGACGGCCGCAAGGTCTGGTTCTACCCGGACGAGGTTGAGGTCCAGTACGACGAGAAGGGCCGCCCCGTCGGTGCCGTCTGCAAGGCCGACGGTCAGCCCGTCACCCTCGGCGGCATCGAAAAGATGTCCAAGTCGAAGAACAACGTGGTCGAGCCGCGCGACATCATCAAGAAATTCGGCGCCGACACGGCCCGCAGCTTCGTGATGTTCGCTGGTCCTCCCGATCAGTCCGCCGCCTGGTCCAACTCCGGCGCCGAAGGCACCTACCGCTTCCTGCGCCGCATCTGGAACTGGGCATTCGCGAAGAAGAACCTCATCGCAAGTGCAGGTGCCCTTGAAGGCCAGATGCTTCCGCACGACGCCAAGACCCTGCGCCGCGAAGTCCACACGACGCTTCGCCAGGCCGAGTACGACTTCAGCCGCATGCAGTACAACACGGTCGTCTCCGCCTGCATGAAGATGTTCAACACGATCGAAGGCTTCAAGGGCGAGACGCCCGCCGATCTGGCGGCTCTCTGCGAATGTGCCTCGATCCTGCTGCGCACGCTCTACCCGATCGCCCCGCACATCACGACGGCGCTCTGGCAGGAGCTCGGCTTCGTCGAACGCATCGGCGACCTGATCGACGCACCGTGGCCCGAAGTCAGCGAAGACGCAATCAAGGCCGACGAGCTCAAGCTCGTCGTCCAGGTCAACGGCAAGCTCCGCGGCGAGATCCTCGTACCCGCCGAGGCCGCTCAGGCCGAAATCGAGGCCGCCGCACTCGCCAATCCAGACGTGCAGCGCTTCACTGAAGGCATGACGGTCCGCAAGATCATCATCGTGAAGAACAAGCTCGTGAACGTCGTGGTCGCCAAGTAAGGCGCCGCACCTTCAAGCTGACCATCCTAAGGGGGCCTGTGTCCGACCGGACGCAGGCCCTCGTTCTTTCGCACTCCCCCGTCTTCTTGACTCCTTCTCGACTCCTGCGGTCGGCCGTTATAATTGATGATTCCGAAGCCCTTCCAAGGGGCCTCCAACATCATCCTGCCATCCCGAGGATCATCTCCGTGACTTCCCGTCGTCATCTTCTCGGCGCCGCCCTCATCGGCGCACTCCCGCTCACAGGCTGCGGCTTCCGGCTGCGCGGCTCCTATTCGACGCCGTTCAGGACCCTGTACCTCCAGATGCCGGAAAACTCGTACCTTGCGGTGCGTCTCAGACAGGAGCTTCTGGCAGGATCCGACGTCACGATCGTGAACACGCCCTCCGAGGCCGAAGCGATCCTTGAACTCCTCTCCGACTCCCGTTCGCGCGACGTCCTCTCGATCAACGACACGGGCCGCGCCCGTGAATACGAGATCACGCTCTCGCTCTCCTTCCGAGTGTCGAACCCCAGCGGCATCGACTACATGGAAGCCGTGACCGCCAGCCGAGACCTCACCTACTCCGAATCGGACTTCCTCTCGCGTGAAAAGGAGGAGGCATTCCTCTACCGCGACATGGAGGCCGACCTCGTCAACCAGCTCATGCGCCGCATCGAGGCGATCAAGCCCCCGAAGCAGGCGGGAGGCTGATCCGTGAAGGCCGACCAGCTCCAGGGCTACCTCGCGCGATCCGCGAAGGACGGACGTCTGGATCCCTTCTGGCTTCTGACGGGCTCGGACGCCTTCCTCGCCGTCGAAGCAGGCGACGCCATCCGTGCCGAAGCGCGCCGACAGGGCTACACAGACCGTCAGGTGCTCGACATGAACGCCTCAGCGGACTGGTCGCGCCTGCCGATGGCCGCCGCCGACATCGGCATGTTCGACGACCGCAAGATCGTCGACGTGCGTCTCTCCACGGGGAATCCGGGCAAGAACGGCGCGCCCGCCATCGTGAAGTATCTTGACAACCCGATCGACGGCGTCGTCACGCTCATCACGATGCCCGCCCCCGACTGGACGGTCACGAAGGAGGCGTGGTGGGGGGCGCTTCAGCGCAAGGCCACCGTCGTAGACTGCTCGCCCGTGGAACGCGCACAACTCCCCTCCTGGCTCAAGGCAAGACTCGCCCGCCACGAGCTCGTCATGTCCCCCGAGACGCTCGACTACTTCGCCGATATGATGGAGGGCAACCTCTTTGCTGCCGCACAAGAGATCGAAAAGCTCTCTCTTCTCCATCCTAAGGGCGAGATCACCTCCGAACAGCTCCGTCAGGCCGTCTCGAGCAACGCCCGATTCGATTTCGACACGCTCTTTGAGAGCATGCGCCTCGGTCAGGCCGACCGCATCGTGCGCATCATCGACGGGCTTGAGGCGCAGGCCGAAGCCCTGCCCTTCCTGCTGGCCATGCTCACTGCCGAAATCCGTTCCCTCATCAAGCTGCGCACGGGCTACGACAACGGCCAGTCCAGAGTGACCGGAGTCTTCGCAACGCCGTCCCTTCAGAAGGCCGCCCGCCGCCTCACCGTGAAGAAGCTCTGCGGCGCCCTCTCCGTCTGCGCCGACATCGACAGGCTCGTCAAGGGGCTTCCCGTTCCCAAGCGGGACTCCGATCCCTGGATCGAGCTCAAGAGCGTCGTCCTCTTTCTCGCCTCCTGAAGCCGGCTCCACGGGAGGAGGCCTTCGCGCATCCGCAGGTCCTGCAAAGATCAAAGAGATGCCGTCGTTCGGGCTAAAATGGAAAGACATGCCCGGAAAATGCATGCCGCCCCGTCCTTTGAGGGCGGCGTTCTCCGGCCCTTTTTCAGGAACCGCGCATCATGCCCGAAATCACCATCACTCCCAGCGATTACATCAGCCGCATCGGCCGTCAGGCCCGCGAAGCCTCGCGCTCCATGGCTCGCGCCTCCACGGCCGCCAAGAATGCGGTGCTTGAACGCATCGCCGAGCTTCTGCTCGAACAGGAGGCGGACATCCGCGCCGCCAATGAGGCCGACCTCGAGGCCGCCCGCGCCGAAGGTCTGGACGAGGTCTTTCTCGATCGTCTGACGATCAGCGCCGTAGGTCTTCGCGCCATGGCCGAAGGATGCCGCCAGATCGCCGCACTCGAGGATCCCGTGGGTACTGTCACCGATCTTGCCTTCCGGCCTAGCGGCATTCAGGTGGGCCGCATGCGCGTGCCCCTCGGCGTGCTCGCCATGATCTACGAGTCCCGTCCCAATGTGACGATCGACGCCGCCGCCCTTGCCGTCAAGTCGGGCAACGCCATCATCCTGCGCGGCGGCCATGAGGCGCTTCGCAGCAACACGGTCCTCTGGGAGCTTGTCGGCCGGGCCCTTGCCGAAAAAGGCCTCCCCGCACGCGCCGTCCAACTCATCGAATCCTCCGACCGCGCCCTGGTGGGCGAGCTCATCCGTGCCCGCGACTACGTCGACGTGCTTATTCCGCGCGGCGGCAAGAGCCTCGTCGCCCGTCTCACGGCCGAAGCGACCGTTCCGATGATCAAGCATCTTGAGGGCATCTGCCACACCTACGTCGACGCCGAAGCCGACCTCGACATAGCCGTTCGCGTGACTGAAAACGCCAAGACCCAGCGCTACTCGCCCTGTAACGCCACTGAAACGCTGCTCGTGCACCGCGCCGTCGCCTTCGACTTTCTGCCTCCCATGGCCCGCGTCTTCCACGACCACGATGTCGAGATGCGCTGTGACGAGCTCTCCCGCCGCATCGTCGAACAGAGCGGCATGAGCGCCGTCGACGCCACCCCGCAGGACTGGGATACCGAGTACAATGCCCCGATCATTTCGATCCGCATTGTCGAAAGTCTCGACGAGGCGATTGACTTCATCAACCTCCATTCCTCGCACCACACCGACGCCATCATCACGAAGAACTTCGACAACGCCCGCCGCTTCCTGCGCGAGGTGGACTCGAGCTCCGTGATGGTCAACGCCTCGACTCGCTTTGCCGACGGCTTCGAATACGGCCTCGGCGCTGAAATCGGCATCTCTACCGACAAGCTTCACGTGCGCGGTCCGGTCGGTCTTGAAGGCCTCACCTCGCTCAAGTACGTCGTGCTCGGCCACGGCGAAGGCCGCCGCTGACCGCCCCTTTCTGAACACACACCGACTGACAATCCATGGCCAACCTTTCCTTTTACGCCGTCTGCCCCTTCGGGCTTGAAGAACTGCTTGCTGGCGAAATCTCCGCCTGCGGCGCCGAACGCATCCGCGCTGCGCGTGGCGGCGTCTCCTTTTCCGGCTCCGCCGCCACGGCGATGGCCGTATGCCTCAACTCCCGCCTCGCCAGCCGCGTGCTCATGAAGGTCGCCGAGGCCTCCTACTGGGACACCCGCGACATTTATGAAATGGCTGCAGACACCCCTTGGGAGAAGTGGTTCGGTCCCGACCTGACGATCAAGGTCTCGGCCAACGGCCAGCGCTGCCCGCTCGAATCGATCGACTTCGCCGTGCTCCGCATCAAGGACGGCATCTGCGACCGCTTCCGCGACCTCGCGGGACGTCGTCCCGACGTCGAGCGATACAACCCCGACGTGCGCATCGCCGCCTTCCTCACCTACGACACCTGCACCTTCTATCTGGATCTTGCGGGCGAAGCGCTCTTCAAGCGCGGCTGGCGTCTCACCCACGGCGAGGCTCCCCTGAAGGAAAACCTTGCGGCAGGTCTTCTGATGCTCTCGGGCTGGGATCCCTCCCAAACACTCATCGATCCGTTCTGCGGCTCGGGCACGATCGGAATCGAAGCTGCGCAGATGGCTGCAGGCATGGCGCCTGGCCTCAACCGCCGCTTCGCCTTCGAAAAGCTCGAGGGCTTTGACGTCGACCTCTGGGCCGAAATGAAGGAAGATGCGCGCGCCGCCGTCAATCGGCACGTCAGGATCCGCATTGCAGGCAGCGACATCTCGTCCCTCGTCGTCGAGAAGGCCGAGGAAAACGCCCGCCGCGCGGGCCTCGGCGACATGCTCGACGACGGACGCCTTACCTTCCGTCAGGGCGACGCCCGCGAAGCCTGTCCCGAAGAAGGCATGGCGCCCGGACTTCTCATCGCAAACCCGCCCTACGGTGAACAGTCCAACCCGAAGTCCGCCTCCATCCAGTCGATGATGAAGCACGTCGCCGACAATCTGAAGGCCAACTTCGCAGGCTGGACCGCCTGGATGCTCACCTCCGACCGCACGCTCCCGCAGCAGATGCGCCTCAAGGAGTCGCGCAAGACAGTTCTCTTCAACGGACCGCTTGAATGCCGCTTCTTCCGCTTTGACATGGTTGCGGGCAGCAACCGCAGAAAGCCGTGCGAAGAGGCGGACGAATAAGTCCCTCCGTTCTCCTCGCAACAGAGCCCCCGTGCACAGCATGGGGGCTCTGTTTTTCGAGCGCGAAAAAAATCCCCGCAACCGAAATCGCGGGGATTTTTCATGTCTGTCAGCCGGAGCCTTCAGATTAGTTCTTGCGAACCAGCAGTTCCTTAATACGAGCGGCCTTGCCGGAGCGGTCACGCAGGTAGTAGAGCTTGGAACGGCAGACATCGCCGTAGCGCTTCACTTCGATGGAAGCGATCGTCGGGGCGTAGAGCTGGAACGTACGTTCAACGCCTTCGCCGGAAGAGATCTTGCGGACGATGAAGGAAGAGTTGAGACCGCGCTTGCGGGAACCTTCAACGACGTTGACGTTCACGACAACCGTGTCACCGGCGCGGAAAGAGGGGATCGTCTTGCCAGCGGTGACGCGGGCCATTTCTTCCTGTTCGAGAATCTGAATCAGATTCATTTTTTTCTCCAAAACCATCGTCATGCGGCTGTTTTTGAGGGAGCTGAGCCCACCGCCGAGAGGATGGCAAAATTAATCCAAAATCTTACTTCCAGCCGTTGGCGCGCAACCACTTGCGGTCCGCATCGCTCAACTTGCCAGAAGAATCCGCGATTTTAATCAAGTCCGGGCGAGTTTGCAAGGTGAATCGCAAACTTTCTTCGCGCGTCCACCTGCTGATGTTTGCGTGGTGCCCGGAAAGGAGCACGGAGGGCACCTCCATGCCGCGCCAGACTTCGGGACGCGTATAGTGGGGCGCGTCAAGAAGCCCAGTCGCAAAGCTCTCGTCCGACGTAGAGAGATCCTTGATGGCGCCGGGGAGCTGTCGCACTACGGCGTCCATCAGGGCGCATGCAGGGATCTCGCCGCCCGAGAGAACGAAGTCCCCAAGGCTCACCACCTCGTCGACATAGGTCGACAGGAAGCGCTCGTCAATGCCCTCATAGCGTCCGCACACGAGCACGACACTCTCATCCTCGGCCACCATGCGGCGAACGCGCTCATCGGTGAGCTTCGTGCCGTTGGGTGCAAAGGAGATGACGCGGCCGCGGTTGCCGGATGCACGGATCATGTCGACCGTCTTCGCGAGCGGATCGGCCATCATCACCATGCCGGGACCGCCGCCGAAGGGGCGGTCGTCGACCGTGCGGTGCACGTCCTCGGTCATGGCGCGGGGATTCCAGGTGTGGCAGGACCACAGGCCTCGCTTCATCGCACGGGCGGTGATGCCGCACTTCGTGATCGAGTCGAATATTTCCGGAAAGAGCGTAACGACGTCAAAGCGCATGATCCGCCTCCTCAGCGCCAGTCGGGCTGCCAGTCGACGGTGATCGTGCGGACGTCGGTATCAATGGCGATCAGATAGACGTCCTTCACGAGCGGAAGCATGAACACGGCCTTCTTGCCGTCAGCATTGTCGTAGGCGATGACGAGCAGATCCTGCGCGCCGTTGGAGCCGATGCTCTCGACCGTGCCGAGGGCCGTGCCCTCCTTGTTGACGACCTTGCAGCCGACCAGATCGACGGCCCACACGGCGTCCTTGCCCGCATCAGGAAAGTCCGCGCGGGAGACCGACACGCGGCCTCGGGCGGCGTCGGCCGCCTCCTTCGTTTCACAGCCCGCCCACTTGGCGATGAAGCCGTCTCCGTGACGACGGAAGGCCTCGATGCTGAGCGTCGTGCGCACACCCTTGAGGTCCGTGAGGACCCAGGTCCTGGCCTTCTGAAGCACTTCGCCGGATTCCAGCGGCACAATGCGCACCCAGCCGCGGAAGCCGTAGGCGCCGGCGGTGCGTCCGAGCTCGACGAGATCGTCCATAACAACAGTCTCCGAAAATCAATCGTTTTTTGCGAACAAAACAAAACCCCGCAGACTCTCAGGCGTAGATACCGGGCTCCAGGTGCTGCGAACGGATCACGATGTGCTGGACACGAGAGGCACGACCGCTTGCGAGCGAGCCCGCACTTGAGGTTTTGCGGGGTTTCCGCGCCGTTTAAAGTCCGGCGCAATGACTAGTGCTTTCCGTCAGGAAATTAGGCGGCAGCCTTGGCTTCCTTCACGAGACGGGCAACCGTTTCGGAGAGCTGGGCGCCCTGGCTCTGCCAGTAGGCCAGACGTTCCTGGTTGACGTTGAGACGGACGGCCTGACCGGCAGCCATCGGGTTGTAGTAGCCGATGCGTTCGATGAAGCGGCCGTCGCGGCGGCAGCGGCTGTCGCAGACGTTGATGCTGTAGAACGGACGCTTCTTGGAGCCACCGCGGGCGAGACGAACGATAACCATGAGTTTACCTCTTTAACTTATTGGTTCAATTGAAAGCCGAAGCCCCCGTCACGAGGAGCGTTCGGAAGAATTCTTCATGCAGCGCGCGGTCAATCCGCCCGTTGCGAAAGGTCTGAATTTTATCTCACGGGAATACAGGACGCAAGTCCGTCAACGCGATTTTTTCAGCCTTTTCTAAAAAGAAGCAGCCCGCGCAAGGCGGGCGGGCATGCAAGCGGGGAAACTCCCTCTTCTTACTTGGTGCCGAGTCTGGCGCGCAAAGCCTCAAGCGCCTCGACGCCGTCGGCGACGAGACCGTAATCGGCCACCTCGAAGATCGGAGCCTCGGCGTCCTTGTTGATCGCCACGACCGTCTTGGCATCCTTGATGCCAGCGGTATGCTGAATGGCACCGGAGATGCCCACGGCAATATAGAGCTCTGGGGCGATCATCTTGCCCGTCTGGCCCACCTGCCAGTCATTGGGGCAGAGCCCCATGTCGACGGCGGTGCGGGTGGCGCCGACGGCCGCGCCGATGGAGTCGGCGAAGGCCTCAAGGGTCTTGAAGCCGGCCTCGTCGAGAAGACCGCGCCCGCCGCCGACGACGATGCGGGCGGAGACGAGTTCGGGACGGTCGGACTTGGCTTCGGAGAAGCGCACGAAGCGGGAGGCGTCATAGCCTTCCGGAGCGATGACCTCCTCGACGACAGCGGATCCCTCCTGAGCGGCGGCCTCGAAGGCCGTCGTGCGGATCGTGGCCACGACGACGGGATCGGTCACCTCGACGGTCGCGAGAAGCGAACCCGCATAGATGCCGCGCACGAAGGTTTTGGGGCCCTTGACGTCGAGAACGTCGGAAACGGGGGAGACGTCGAGCTTCGCGGCCACGCGGGGCATGGCGGACTTGCCGACGGCGGAGGCGACGAAGAGCACGTGCGAATAGCCTTCGGCTTCGTCAAGCACGAGGCGTGCGAGCACTTCGGGCGACTCCTGGGCGAGCTGGGGATGGTCGGCGTAGTAGACGGTGCGCACGCCCGAGAGCTTCGCGGCCTGCTCGGCAACGGACTGGCCGTTGCTGCCCGCCACGAGGACGTCGACGACGTCCGTCATCCTGAGCGCAGCCGTGAGCGCCTGAGCCGTTGCGGACTTGAGCGTCACGTTGTCATGTTCGGCAATCAAAAGAGCTGTCATTTTGCTTTACTCCCTCTTTTCTCAGATGACGTGCGCTTCGTTCTTGAGGCGGTCGACGAGCTCGTCGACGCCGGAGACCATGACGCCTGCCTTGCGGGCGGGCGGCTCCTCGACGCCGAGGATGCGGATGCGCGGAGCCGTGTCAATGCCGAGGCCGGCAAGCTCAATGTCCTCGACAGGCTTCTTGCGGGCCTTGCCCATGGCGGGCAGCGTCACGTAGCGCGGCTCGGCAAGACGCAGGTCCGCCGTCACGACGGCAGGCGTTGCAAGCGAGACGGTCTGCGTCCCGCCGTCGGTCTCGCGGGTAACGACCCAGCGGCCGCCCTCAAGGACGATCTCGTTGGCAAAGGTTGCCAGCGGCATGTCGCAAAGGGCGGAGAGCATCTGCCCCGTCTGGTTGGCGTCGTCATCGATCGCCTGCTTGCCCAGAAGCACCAGATCGGGCTTTTCACGCTCGACGACGGCGCGAAGCACCTTCGCGACAGCGAGGGGCTCGAGGGACTCGTCGGTGCGGACGTGAACGGCGCGGTCCGCGCCGATCGCCATGGCGACGCGCAGGGTGTCGACGGCCTTGAGGGGACCGACGGTCACGGCAACGACTTCGTCGGCGACGCCAGCCTCGCGAAGCGTGACGGCCTTTTCGATTGCGATTTCATCAAAGGGGTTCATCGCCATTTTGGCGAGCTTGACATCCACACCGGAATGATCGGGAAGCGGGCGCACCTTGATCTTGGCGTCCACCACGCGCTTGACAGCGACCAGGATCTTCATCAAAAAACTCCAGTCCTATTGAGAGGGCGCGCCTTCAACCTGAAGCGCGCGCCGTCCATGAAAAATCAACTTGCGGGAAATTATAACGGGACTCAACGCCCGTTTCGCTTAAGGAAAAGGCCGTTTTGCCCACGGAAACACAGGTTCCGCAATGCCCTCAGCCCGCGCTCAGCGGAGCGAGCCGAAGGCGTCCGAACCGCCCGCAGGCGCCTTGAAACGGGAGGCGACGGCAAAGGCAGCCGAGACGCCCATGCCTGCAAAAGTCCACACCTCGTCCCCCGTGACGTTGCCCACCAGGCCGCCGATGCCGCCGAAGACGGCGCCCGCCGTCCAGAGCTGTGCGTTGAGGCGCCTCACCCGCCCGATGAGCGCAATGAGAAGCGGCAGGGCCACTCCCGGCACGAAGAAAGAGTAGGCTGTGAGCAGCAGCCAGATGATGTCCTTCGAGACATAGACGGCCGCAGCGGCGGCAAATCCGAAGACGCCCACGAAGAAGCGCACGGCGTTCGTACGGTCTCCCGCCAGAAGGCTTCGCTCGACAATGCCGGAGGCCGAAAGAAGCACCGTGTCGGCCGACCCGCAGAGCGCGCTGATGAGGCCGAGCGCGAGCGCTCCCTTGAGCCAGGCGGGCATCTCCGAAGCACTCGAGAGCCAGCCCGCCACGGGCTGGGGATCCTGCAGATTGAGAAGCGCGAGCCCCGTCACGACGACGCCGAACCACACGAGGCAGGGCGAGGCGATCCAGGCGGCGAAACGAGCGGACTGTCCGTCTCTGGCCGTGAAGGTGCGTGAGAACATGTCGGGACCTACGACATAGGTGATGCCCACGAGAAGCATCATCCTGCCCAGATCCCACGGCCCGAACCTGTCGCCCAAGGGGACGGGATCAAGCGCCATTACGGCGTCGGGACGATCGCCGAGCAACCAGAAGGCGGCGGCCGTGAATCCGCCCAGAAGCAGAACGGCCTGAAAGGCGTCGGTGCGGATCACTGCACTCTGTCCGCCCGTGATGGTATGCACGATCACAACGCCCGCGATCATCACATAGAGCACCTCGGCGGCGAGCGGGCTCGAGAGCGTCAGCAGGAGCGTGTGAAGCGCGACGAACTGCGCGGCCGTGACGGCGATCCAGGAGACCGCAATGATGACGCCCGCCCAGCGCTCAGCATTCCTGCCCGCCACGACGCCGACCACCTCGGGAAGCGTAACGGCGGGAAGCGCACGAATCTTCGGAGCGATCCATCCGTGAAGAAGAAGGCCGACCGCACCTACGCCGAGCCACCAGAAGGCGCCCGAACCAATCTTCTGCGCGAGGCTTCCCATGCCGAGCGTTGCGGACCCGCCAATGATGGTGCTCACGAGAGAGAGCGCGCAGAGAAGCGCGCCTGCTCGGCCGCCGCTCGTAAGAAAGGCGCGCCCCGAGCTCGAATGTCGCTCCCCGCAGAAGCCGAACCACATCAGAACGATCAGATAAACGAGCACAAGGCCTGTAAGCATGTTCACGACGATTTCTTCCTTTCCATTGTTTCAGGCAGACCGACTCAGACAAGCGAGAGCGTGCCCGCCGCCACGACGACGTAGCGCAGAAGCTTTCCCACGGCCACCCAGACTGCACAGCTTGCAGCAGGCATCCTGAGCCAGCCCGCCGCAAGCGGCAGGGCGTCTCCCACGACGGGCAGCCACGACAGAAGCAGCGCGGGCGCTCCCCATCGCCTGAGCCACACAAGCGCCCTGTCCGTCTTCTCCCTTTCGGGAATCAGTCGACCGATGAGCCACGTGGTCATCGCGCCGAGCGTATTGCCTGCCGTTGCAAGGAGCACGAGACGACAGAGGCGGGGCGTGTCGTCAGGCGTTTGCGACAGCGCCCCTGCCAGGAGCGCCTCGGATCCGCCAGGCATCAGCGTCGAGGAAATGAAGGCACTCGCGAAAACCGCAGCCTCGGCCCCTGCGCCCGACAGCCATTCAAAAAGAAAGTCCTGCATCGGACGCGGCTCCTTCGTGGGAATTCAAAAAACGAAACGCCGCCCCCAACAGGAGAGCGACGTTCCGATTGTAGCCTGATCAGTCCCTGCTCATGTACAGGGTCAGAGACGGATGCGCTTCGTCGTTTCAGGATCGAACCAGTACACGTGTTCCGCCGAGAACTCGAGTCCCGCCCTGATGCCCACTTCCGGGATGTACATGTGGTTGTCGACGCGGAAGACCACGTTCTGCCCCAGCAGGACGCCGTGGATCAGATGATCGGCGCCGAGGGCCTCGACCGTCTCCACCTCGAAGGCGGCGAGTCCGCCCTCGGGACGGAGCGTCACGTGTTCGGGCCGCACGCCGAGCACCACCGCCCTGCCGGCAAGTGCCGTGCAGGGTTCGGGCAGCGACAGGACACCCGAATCGTGCTCGAAGTGACTGCCGTCTGCGGAGACGCGGCCGTGAACAAGGTTCATCGGAGGAGAGCCGATAAAGTTCGCGACGAACATCGTCTCGGGATCGTCATAGACCTCCTGAGGCGTGCCAACCTGCTCGGCGCGGCCTGCGTTCATCACGATCATGCGGTGGGCGAGCGTCATGGCCTCGACCTGATCGTGAGTGACGTAAAGACTCGTCGTCTTGAGACGGCGGTGCAGCTTCTGGATCTGCAGGCGCGTCTGCACGCGCAGCTTTGCGTCGAGGTTCGAGAGCGGTTCGTCGAAGAGAAAGACGGAGGGCTCGCGCACGATCGCGCGGCCCATGGCGACGCGTTGGCGCTGGCCGCCGGAGAGCTGGCGAGGACGGCGCGCAAGCAGGCCTCCGAGTTCGAGCATCTTCGCGGCCTCGTTGACGCGACGCTCGATCTCGTCCTTGGGAACCCCGCGGATCTTGAGGCCGTAAGCCATGTTGTCGAAGACCGTCATGTGCGGGTAGAGCGCATAGTTCTGGAACACCATGCCGACACCGCGGTTCTCGGGCGGAAGTCCGGTGACATCATCTTCGCCGAAAAAGATCTTGCCCTCGGTGGGTTTCAGCAGACCGCAGATCAGATTCAGGGCAGTACTTTTGCCACAGCCGGAGGGACCTAAGAGTCCGATCAGCTTGCCGTCGGGGATCTCGAAGTCGAAGTCATTCACGGCAATGACATCCTCGCGGTTCTTCCTGCCGCGGACAGGACCGCGGGCGGGGAATTTCTTGGTCAGATGCTGTAATACGATTTTCATGTGTATATTTCCTTTCTTAATTAATGAATCTAAATCCCATAGGAGTCCTTCAAATCGCTGGATATATGATCCAGGTCGGGGTATACGAAGCTTTCGGAGATGCCGAATACCCGCAGGCTTTCAATAAAGTATTGTTTCCGCCCGGAGGGAATAATGATCTTATACAGCATATTTTCATCGCAGATGTCTTCCAGACGTTCCAGAGAGTTATGTACGGTGAAGTTGGAGTACTGGGAATACATGCGGAGGTTGTTTTCTGTGGAGCTGCAAGCCAGGATCTTGTTTTTCAATTCCGGATTGTGGTGGTTGTGTTTGAAGGCGGGCAGCAGCATTTCCTGGGTGGTGTCCGCATCAATGGGATAGATGCAGTTGCCGAAGCCTTCCTTCTCGTTCAACAGACCCGGTGTCAGTACC
>OGIY01000758.1_pt1 | contig 14771 bp, 12 predicted proteins | sample 1571931 | NCBI WGS metagenome assembly OGIY01 (sample SAMEA2582110, study PRJEB24529) | metagenome | biome: Human gut stool | place: China | collected 2011
TGTCCATCCCTGACGAGAATGCCCTTTTTCGAGCGGTAGATCCTGAGCGAGTGAAAGTCGGGCGGCAATTCCGTCGCAGGAAAGAATGCCATGTCGGCCTCGTTGGCGCGAAGCCTCTCGAGCACCCTCACGTCGAGCGGCTCGATCGCAAAGCGGCTGTTCGGAACGGCATTGTAGAAGCGCTCGACCGCTGCGCTCAGTAGTGTGGCGATGCCGTTGTCGGCTGAAATGAAGCGCACCACGCGGTTCATCTCGTGCAACTCAAGCGGCTCGGGATTGAGAAGTCGACGCGTCTGGTCCACGAGCTCGGCAAGGCGGTCCCTGAGCTCGCGCATGCGGCTCGTCGGCAGCATCGACAAACCCGAGCGCACGAAGAGCTCGTCGCCGAAGACCTCCCTCACATGCGAAAGCCTGCGCGAGGCCGCGCCCATGCTGAGCCTCATGTCGCCCGCCGTCTGCGTGAGGCTCTGCGTTTCATAGAGCGCCAACAGAAACTGCATGTCCTCGAATGAGAGGTCGATGTTGTTCTTTTCGCCTTTGATCATGGTCTTTGTCGTCCTTAGCCCAAAGCGGCCGGCACGGGGCACCGCAACCGCTCGGAAGTGCCTAGAAGTATCGCATTTTTGCCGGTGGGGACGCCGCCGAGCCCCGCGCATATGCGAAAACCCTACGGACCGGTCGGTAAATTCAATCCTACAATTGAAGAATGGCTGGCGCGCAGGCGCCCGCCACCATCCGACCAACAGACCAGACGGCCGAGCGCCGCACCGACCAAAAGGAGAATCAAGTTATGTGGGATCGTCTTCTCAGGAATGCCCGTGTCGTGGACCCCGTCAACGGCCGCGACGGCGTCATGGACGTGGCCGTCAAGGACGGCCGCATTGCAGCCGTCGGACCGAACCTCCAGGGCGAAGCTTCCGAAGTCGAGGACCTCACGGGCCTCGTCGTCATGCCCGGCCTCATCGATCCCCATCTGCATCTCGGCAGCATGTTCGGCTCTGCTTACGGCACGCGCATGGCGGCTGCCGCCGGCGTGACGACCTGCCTCGACATGGCGGGTCCCGTCGACGAAATCCTCGAGACGTCCAAGACCTGCGGCGCAGGCATCAACGTCGCGATGCTCGAAGGCTTCTCGCCCATGAAGCACTGCGGCACGATGACGCCCACGCGCGAGCAGCTCGAGAAGTTTGTCCGTGAAAGCCTCGAAAAGGGCGCCGTCGGCGTCAAGATCATGGGCGGCCACTGGCCGCTGCCGCTTGAAACGAGCCGCGAACTCGTCAAGACCGCCAACGACATGAACGCCTACGTCGCCTGGCACGCCGGTTCTCACACTGCGGGCTCCAACATCCTCGGCATGCGCGAGGTCATCGAGGCCGCCAAGGGCCAGCGCCTGCACCTCGCCCACATCAACGCTTACTGCCGCGGCCGCGTCAATCCCGTCGACGAAGAGTCGAAGGAAGCCATCGAGATGCTGCGCGCCAACCCGAACCTCTGGTGCGAAGCCTACGTGAGCCCCAACAACGGCACCGTGCTTGACTGCGACGAGGACGGCCAGATCATCGACCACGTCACCCGCACCTGCCTCGAGACGTTCGGCCTCACGCCCGACGCCGCCGGCATGCGCGAAGCCTTCCTCACACACCGCTGCTTCGCGATCGCCGACACGGGCTTCATGTCCGAACTCGTCGAGGGCGAGGCCGCGCTCGAACTCTGGGAAAAGCAGGGCATGAAGGGCGCAGGCAGCTTCCCCGTCAACCCCGCACTCTCCCGCTTCATGGTCGCCACGGCCAAGCGCGAGGACGGTAGCTTCGTGGTCGACGCCATCTCCACCGACGGCGGCTGCATTCCGCGCAACGTCGCCATCTCGGTCGGCCTCTCGCTCGTCAAGTTCGGCGCCCTGACGCTCCCCGAGTTCGTCGTCAAGACCTCCGTCAACCCAGCACGCCACCTGCGCCTGCATGACCGCGGCCACCTCTCCGAAGGCGCCACCGTCTTCGACTACGACCGCCAGCAGGCCGTCGAGACGATCGTCGCCGGCAAGTCCGTCATGAAGAACGGCGAGATCACGGGCACCGGCATCACCCTCGTCACGACGAAGGCGGGCATCCTGGCTGCCGAACGCAACGGCTTCAAGTGGATCGAAACCGAGTTCGAAAGCCCCGAACCCGAACGCTACATCCCCTAAGCCGCATTCGACTCCATGAGCCGAAGACCGCCGCAGGCCCGCCCTGCGGCGTTTTTTTGGCTTTTACTCCCATTCACGCCCGCAGCATTCCTTCCTTTGGCGCGAATCACCTCTCCCGCAGGCACCTCCGTGAGCCGGCGTACGCCCCGCATCACGTGCGGTTAGAATGACCTTCTGAACCTTTCATTTTCCGGAGGGCACCATGCGCGCCGCCGTTCTTTCCGCTCTGCTCGTTCCAGTCTTCCTCACGGGCTGTTCTACCTACGTCACGGTCGTCTCCGAACCCGAGGGCGCCGTCATCACCGACGCATCGGGAAGCATCGTCTACGGCCGCGCGCCCCTCGACGTCGAGTACGACACCAACGAGCTCAGGCACGGTGCCCATCCCGGACAGTGTGCGCAGATTCCCGGCTTTACGGCAAGGTGGCCGAGCGGCGCCTCCGCCTCGACCGACGCAGCGCTGCCGTTGTGCGACCTGCGACACGGCATGACCGTGAGAATCAACCGTCCCAAGTCCGCACCAGGCCTCGAGCAGGACCTCCAGTGGGCGCTCGAGCGCGCCCAGAAGCGTGCGCGCGACGCAGAAATCGAACGAGACCGCATGATGCTCTACATGGACCACGGCTGGTTCTGGGGACCGGGCTGGGGCCCTTGGCCGCGCACGGCGCCCCCGCCGCCGAGGCCCGTGAGATAATTTCACTTTTGCGCAACACGATCGGGACACATCATGCTCAAAGGCAAAAAGGCGGTCATCTTCGACCTTGACGGCACCCTCATTGACTCTCTCGGCATCTGGAGCGCAGTCGACGAGCTTCTCGCCACGAGCCTCGGCCGTCCCGATCTCGCCGCCGACCCCGTGACGCTCGCCCGCCTTCGTGAGGATGCGCTCGTGCGGCATGCCCTCGAACCCAATCCTTATGTCGGCTTCTGCGCGGATCTGGCCGCCTTCTGCGGGAGCCCGCTTCCCGGCGAGGAGGTCCATCGCGAGCGCTACCACATCTCGCGCGCTCTTCTCAAGTCCGACGTGCGCCTCAAGCCGGGCGCGGCCGCCTTCGTGAAGACGCTCTCGGAGCGCGGCTTCAAACTCGCCGTCGCCACCACGACCAAGCGCGCCAACATCGACATCTACGAGACGGTCAACCCGCACATCGCGCCCGAGCTTGCATTCAGCAGCGTCTTCGACGCCATTCTCACGCGCGAGAACGTGAGCCGCATCAAGCCAGACCCCGAGGTCTACCACCTCGCGCTCGAGACCCTCGGCGTGCGCGCCGATGAGGCGCTCGTCTTCGAGGACTCGCTTCCCGGCCTGCGTGCCGCGCACGCCGCAGGCATTCAGACCGTCGTCGTCAGGGATCCGTGGTCCGAAGCCGACAGGGCACGACTCCTCGAGGAGGCGGACGCCCATGTTGATAGCCTTTGCGACGCACCCGAAATCTGCGGTTTTACCCGCTCCTAGCCACCCTTCGGGCGAACATCCTGCGCTAGAATGGATTCAGGCCAATGGCCTTCAAACAAACAGGAGGTATCCTTCATGCGCATTCTTCTTCCCGTCGACGGCAGCGAACACTGCCGCAACGCACTCCGCTTCATTGCCTCCCGCCAGGCGCTCTCGCCTGAAAAGGAGGCGACCGTTGAGCTTCTCAATGTTCAGCACTCCATCCCCGAAGCCGTGATCAACGCGCTCGGCCTCGATTCCGTCCGCAAGGCCAGCCAGGACGAAGGCATGAAGGTCATCGACGCCATGCGCGAAGACGCCGGTGACCTTGACGTCCGCGCCAAGGTCGAGGGCGGCGAGTTCGCGCCCGTCATCGTCCGCGAGGCCGACCACATGGACGCCGACCTCATCGTCATGGGCTGCCGCGGCCTCTCCGCCATGGAAGGCTTCTTCGTGGGCAGCGTCTCCGCCAAGGTGATCAGCCTCACGAAGCGTCCGCTTCTGCTCGTTCGCGACAAGATCCCCGCAGGCGCCATGCGCGTCGGCATCTGCGTCGACCACTCCGACTACGCCCACGCCGCCGCCGAATTCGTCGTCAACCAGCGCGAGTTCTTCGGCAAGGACGCCGTCTTTGAAGTGATCAACGTCTCCGAAACCGAAGAGACCTTCCATCAGGCCGTCGAACCCGTCATGACCGTCTTCGAGGACGCCGGCGTTCCCGCCGAACGCGTGCACCTCAAGGGCAAGGTGGGTGATGCGATCTGCAACTACGCGGGCGAAGGCAAGCTCGACATGCTCGTCATCGGCTCCCACGGCTACGGCAACTTCCGGGCCGCCTTCATGGGCTCCACCGCCATGCGCATCACCGCCGGCTGCGAAGTGCCCCTGCTCGTCCTCAAGGCCTGAAAGATCTCTGCGCGCCTGAATCACGACGCGCGCAGCATCTCACAGCCAATGTGCCGGCTCCCTCGGGAGAGCCGGCACTTTTTTGTCTCATCCGCACGAAAAGGCCCGCCGCCCTGTCCCGCCTGTACTCGGCGTTGAGGATGCCCGCATCGTATTCGGCATGTCCGGTGAAGAAGATCTGCCTGCCGCCTTCGGTCGAGAGGGCGAAGATCCCCGCCTCGTCGGATTCAGCGAGCACCTTGAGCTCGGGATGTGCGCGCACGGCCTCTTCGTCGATCGTCGTGTGCCTCGAGTGCGGAATCCTGAAGACGTCGTCGCAGCCCCTGAAGAGCATGGAGCTTCGCCTCACGACGCGGTGCTCGAAGACACCCGAGAGCTTGCGCTCGAGAAGCGTCTTCCCTATCCCGATGAGCTGGCAGGGCTCGCCGTTCTTCGGGCGCCAACCGCCCTGCACGCAGACGGTGCCCAGTTCGTGGCGTGTCACACAAACTCCTCTGTGTCAGGCGTTTTGAAGAAAACATCCTGTCAGACTATCAGAGCGAAAGGGGTGGTTTCGAAAAACCGCCCCTGTCTTGGGGGTATAACCCGCGCCTCTAGTGCATGATCCCGAGACGCGGCCCTGACGATGCCGTCTTTGTGCGACGGACTTACATCTTGCGGCCCCAGAAGAAGTAGACGCCCCAGCCTTCGTCCATCGTGCGGCCGGCCATCAGGTAGAGGGGGCCGATGATGCTGTCGACGCCCACGTAGCCGCCCACGGCGCGGTGCCAGTCGCGGTTGCCCGACTCGCCTTCCTCGTCGCGGTTGTAGGCGCGGCCCGCTTCGGCCGATGCGCCGAGCCAGACCGTGCGCTCGCCTGCGCCCAACCAGTCGGAGATGTTGCGCGAGATGCGCACGGAGCCGAGCTGGATGTCGGAGCCCGTCCAGCGACCGTAGGGACTGCCGGTGAGCTCGAAAGCGCCGCCCAGCGAGAAGACGCTCGGCACGGCGGAGCGGCCCAGCTTGCCCGAGAAGAGCGTCGTCCAGCGGCCGTAGGTGATCGGCACGTAGACGTTGGCCTCATAGATGTTCTTGTAGCCGGGACCGTCCGTGTCGAAGATGCGCTGGCCCTGCAGGGCGAAGCGGTAGCCCTTGGTCGGAAAGTTGACGCTGTCGAGCGTGTCGAGCAGAAGCTCGGCGCTCACGAACGGAGACTCGACCTCGGGCGTGCTGAGGTCGGTCACGCCGATCGTGCGGGTCGAGGCCTGGGAGAAGTAGCCCGCTGCCACGCGCGCATAGCCCAGGCGCTCGATCGAGTAGCCGAGCCCGATCTGGGCCGTGCTGGTCTCGTTCTTGTAGCGCGCGATGGCCTCACCGTTTTCGTAGACGTTGAAGGGCGAGACCGAGTACTCGAAGCTCGGATTGACGAACCAGTCGGAGCCCGGGCCGAGGGGCTGGTAGAACTCGACGCCGGCCCTGCGGTTCTTGCCCGCCTGGATCTCGGAGCGCAGCTCGGCGCCCCAGGGATTGAGCCAGCCCCAGGTGTGCGCAAGGAGCACCGTGAACGTGTGTTCGTCGCGGAAGTCGGTCTCAAGCGAGCCGCCAATGCGGATGCTCGAGTAGCCGGGCTTGTTCTCCTTGGGCTCGAAGACGAGCACTTCGGTGCCCTCGGGGCCCGGTTCGAAGCGGTAGCGCACCGAGCTGTAGGCGCCGTCGGCCCAGACGCGGCGGCTCGCCGCGTCGATTTCGGCATTGGAGACCGGACGCGAGGTGTCGATGTCGAGCTCGTTGAGGATGGCCTCGGGATTGGCGACCTTGAGGCCCTCGACCTTCACGGTGGAGATCTCGTGGATGTCGCGGCGCGTGTGCGGCATGACGGCGCCCTTGCGGGTCTCGTCCCAGGCGATCCACTGGGCGCGGTCGGGCGAAGCGAGGCGCTCGAGGCGATCGCGGACCTTCTGCGCGGCATCGTAGCCGCGGGTGATGATCTTGTCGCTCTTCTTGAGGTCGGCGCTCGAGAAGTCGTCAAGGTCGGGCGTGATCAGGATGTCCTCGGGGCCGAGGTCGGCAAGCGACTGCCTGACGTTCTGCTCGGTGAGGAGGTTCACCATCTGCGCCATCACGGTGACGACGTTGCCGAGCTCCTCGCGCTTGAGAAGCGGCGTGCCCACGTTCACCGCAATGATGACGTCGGCGCCCATTTCGCGGGCGAGTGACACGGGCAGGTTGTCGAGAAGGCCGCCTTCGACGAGCATGCGGTCGTGGATCACGACGGGCGCGAAGACGCCGGGCAGCGACATTGAGGCGCGCATCGCCATGCCGAGGCTCACGTCCTTCTGCAGCACCACGCGTTCGCCCGAGACCAGGTCGGTCGCGATGGCGCCGAACGGAATGGCCAGCTCGGTGAGGTCATTCACGTAGTTGGCGGGCCCAGTCTTGTCATTGAGGAAGAGGTCGAGCTCCTCGGACGGGATGACGCTGTCGGGGAGCTTCACGCGGCCGTCCTTGCCGAACTCGATGCCCGAGACGGCCAGATTCTTGTAGTCGTCCACCTTGAGGCGCCAGGGCAGCTCCTCGCGGTCGGCGCGGGGCGCCATCATGCGATCCCAGTCGACGCCGAGCACGATGTCGCGGATTTCGGCGGCCGAATAGCCCGCCGCATAGGCGCCGCCAACCATGGAGCCCATGGACGTGCCCGTCACAACGTCGATCTTGATGCCGAGCTCCTCGATCACGTCCAGCACGCCCGTATGGGCGAAGCCTCGGGCGCCGCCGCCCGAGAGCACGAGGCCCACGCAGGGACGGTGCTCGGCGCGGCATCGCGCGCGGACCTCGTCCGCCGTCTTGGCAAGGGGCTGCGTGCAGGTTGCGGCAAGGCCGAAGGCCGCAAGCGTCAATATCGCAATCTTCTTCAATTGCATGGGCTTGTCGTCGATGTCGGGGAAAAAATTGGGACGAGTCCGGAATGCAGACCTGCGGCACAAAGAAAGACGGCCGCAGGCTCCTTGGGTCGGAGTGCGGCCGTCCGTTCTCCGAGAATCCATCGGGCCGCTCCATACGCTTGATAATAGCGCGTGAAGCGGCTCGCTGACGCTTTCGGACGACGTCGAAATGAAAAAAATGCAGGCTTTTCGCCCGTCAGGCCTTCGGGCAGCGGTTGAGGAGTCCTTCCTCGATCATGGCGGGATTCGGGCGCGGGGCCTCGATCATGCGCATCGTGTTGGCATCCGTGTGCTCGAATTCGCCCTTGACGCCGGGAATCTCGAGCTTCGTGACCTGCTCGTAGCTGAAGCGTCCGTCCTCATGGAACTTGAAGACAACGTCCCAGGACTTCGTGAGGAAGGCCTCCTCGAGGAAGGGATTCGAGCAGATGCCGTTGACCATCTGACCGCGCTCGGCATGCAGACGGATCTCGCGGTCGCCGGGCATGGCCGTGCCCTCGGCCATCGCGATCTGGCCGCGCGGAATGGCGAGCGTCATGTAGATCTTGTGCGTCTCGGGCTCGTAGAGCAGATAGCCCACCTGGTCATGGAAGGCGGCGAGCTCGCCCGGCTTGGTGATGTGCACGTGGTAGCGCAGGCCGTAGAGGACCTGCGGGCCGTTGTTCTGCGGATCCATCACCTCGAAGTCCCACGTCTCGACGTAGGGCTCCGTTTCGGGGCCGCCCGCCTGCGGATGGGTGTCGACGCCGTCGTCGCCGAACCACTTGCCGGCCAGAGGAGCAATGGGCCCGAGCATCGAAAGCGTATCGGGATTGGCGGGCGCTTCCGTATAGATGTCCTTGTACTTCATTTCAGCCTCCTTTGAAGGGACCGCATGCAGCGCACCATGCGCTCCGGCGGTCCGAACAAGCTCGGTTCATGGTAACACCGCGCAGGGCCCCGTGCTCCCGCCGTTACGAAACGTACGAAAAAACATTCCCTGCATTTCGCCAGAGGCTCCGCTCCTTCCGTCGGGCGCAGTACTTGGTGTTACCATTACAGATTCCGTTTTCAAACGAGATTCCTGAACATGCTCCGTCCTAGTCCCACAGCCGCGGTCTTACTCGGCCTTATGGCCGCCCTCGCCGCAGGCGCCTCGTCTGCCGCACCGTCGACCACCGCCCCCATGGGCTTCGGCGACGCCCGAGTCCTGCTGCACGAGCGCGCCGACATCATGGCCGCCGACCGCGCCGAAATCGCCCGCGCCGAGTCCGAGGCCGAGGCCGCCAAGTCGCTCTCGGGCCCGAAGGTCGAGATGGACGTCAAGCAGGTCTGGGGCACCAAGACCGTCGACCTGGGCATCGACACGGGGCTTGGACAGCTCTCCGGCCTCGGCGGCCAGATCGGCGGCGTGCCCGGACAGATCATCTCGGATCTGGCGCAGAAGTACAACCACATCGACATCCACTTCAAGGAAGACATCGGCGGGCCGCGTGCACGCTTCCCATCTACACGGGCGGCCTCATCACCGCGCAGCAGAACGCGCTCAACCACAAGGTGAGCGAGACGCGCGCCGACCGCGACATGCGCGAGAACACGCTTGACGCCGAGCTTGCGGCCCGCTATTGGGGCGTGCAGCTCGCGCGCAGCGTCGCAGCCCTGCACAGGAGCGTGTTCGAGGATCAGAACGAGGAGCTTCGCCGCGCGAAGCGCTTCGAGCAGAAGGGCCTCATCGCCAAAGTCGAGCGCCTCGCCGTCGAGGTTGCCCGCGACAACGCGAGGCGCACGCTCGTCTCGGCTAAGTCCGACGTCGATGTGGCCGAAGCGGAGCTTATGCGCCAATTGCGCGCAACCTCACTCCCCGAACTCTCCTCGCCGCTCTTCGTCCTCACGGGAGATCTGGGCACGCTTGAGCAGTGGCAGAACCGCGCCGACGCGCAGTCACCCGCCATCAGGAAGATGAATGCGCTGCGCGCTCAGGCGAACGAAGGCATCTCCGCCGCCGAGGCGAGCTTCAAGCCCAAGGTCTACGCCTTCGGCACCAAGAACCTCATCAAGCACTATCTGACGCTGCCCGAGCCCGACTGGATGGCCGGCGTGGGCGTCACGTTCACGCTCTGGGACAACCACGACCGCTTCGACAAGCTCAACGCCGCCCGAAGCGTGGTTACGAAGGCCGAAGCTGCGCGCAGCGAGGCGAAGAACCAGGTGGCCACAGCCGTCGAGGTCGCCTTCCTGCGCGTGATGCAGGCCCGCGAGGAGTTCGAGCTCACGGGCTCGACCGTCGAACTTGCGCGCGAAAACCTCAGACTGCGCGAGGCGAGCTTCGCGGAAGGACTCTCCAACGCCGTCGACGTCGACACGGCCCGCACGAAGCTCACGGGCGCCGAAGTCGCCCGACGCGCGGCCGCCTACAAGTTCGTCGTGAGCTGGGCCATGCTCCACGCGTCCGCAGGCGCCATGCCCGACTTCGTCAACTCCCTTACTCGCAGCGACCTCGTGGTCGTGAAGTGACTCAGAACAACGCTTTTCCACCGGTTGGAACAAAATGATCGAACAGACTCAAGCTCAGCAGACTCAGGCGCAGGCACCCAAGCGCCCCGCCTCCTCCGTCCCGCTTCTCGTGGGAGGCGCCTTCTTCGCAGGCATCGCGGCTTTTCTCGGATGGGGTGTCTGGGAGGCCACTCATCCCGCGCCCGTGCCCCTGCAGGGCATGGTCGACGCCCGCACGATCTCCGTCTCCGCCAAGGTGCCGGGACGCCTTGCCGAACTCAAGGTCCGCGAGGGCGACGTGCTCAAGGCGGGCGACACCGTCGCCGTGATCGCCATTCCTGAAATCGAGGCCAAGCTCGTACAGGTGAAGGCACAGGAACGCGCCGCCCAGGCGAGGGAGGACCTCGCCAACACGGGTGCCCGCGTTCAGGAAAAGGATGCGGCCCGCGCAGACTGGGAGCGCGCCAAGGCAGCTCTCACCCTTGCGTCCAAGACCTACGAACGCGTCGACGCCCTCTACAGGGAGGGCCTCATCCCCGCCCAGCGCCATGACGAGGCGACCGCCCAGCTTGCAGCCGCACGCAAGGTGACCGAGGCCGCTGCCGCCAAACTCTCCGCCGTGGACGAAGGTGCCCGCGTCGAGGACAAAACCGCCGCGAAGGCCCTCGTCGACCAGGCAAGAGGCGGCGTCTCCGAAGTCTCGAGCCTCGCCTCCGAAAGCATCGTGAAGGCGCCCGCCGCGGGCGAAGTCACCCGCATCGTGATGGAGGAAGGCGAAGTGGCACCCGCGGGCTTCCCGCTCGTGCTCGTCACCGACCTCAGCGACAAGTGGGTCGTCTTCAACATCCGCGAGGACGAGCTTCCGGGCGTCGAGGTGGGCACGATTCTCAAGGGCTTCATCCCCGCCGTCAACCGCACGGTCGACCTCAAGGTCAACTGGATCAATCCTCGCGGCGAGTACGCAGTCTGGCGCGCGACGCGTCAGTCGACGGGCTACGACCTGCGCACGTTCGAGGTGCGCGCTCGTCCCGTCGAAGAGCTTCCCGCCCTGCGTCCTGGCATGACCGTCATCGTCGAGCGCTGAGCGGCACGCCATGAAGCACTGGTTTGAGGGCCTCGTCAACACAGCCCGCATCGAATGTCGCTACACCCGCAGGCACCCGCAGCAGTGGGTGATCTGCGCACTCCTGCCCGTCATGTGGCTGCTCTTCGTGGCGAACACCTTCGGCACCGGCCTCATGACGAAGCTCCCTGTGGGTCTCGTCAACGAGGACGGCGGCCCGCTCGCGCGTGAGCTCGTCATGGTCCTCGATGCCGTACCGAGCCTCGGCCTCAGGGGCTTTGAAACCGCGACCGAAGCCGAAGCCGCGCTCTCGCGCGCAGAAACCTACGGCACGATCGTCATTCCAAGGGACTTCACGAAGGACAGCCTGAACGGACGCGGCAGCACGCTCGAGCTCATCATCAACAAAAGCTACTACGCCGTCGGCACCATTCTGGAAGTGGACGTGAAGACGGCGCTCGCCGCCGTCATGAAGAGCGCGGGCACGATCAGGATGACCGCCGCGCGCGGCGGCTCGCTCAAGGCCGAGTCGAACAACCTGCGCATCGCCTCGCCCGAGGTCTACTTCCTCGGCAACACAGGCTTCAACTTCAGCGCCTACCTGCTGCCGACGCTCATTCCCGGCCTCATCGCGCTTGCCGCAGGACTCACCTTCTCGGGCGTGCTCGTGCGCGAGTGGCGCGACGGAGGTGCGACGCGCCTTCTTGCGGCCGCAAACGACTTCGCGTCCGCCGCAATCCTAGGCAAACTCCTGCCCTGGTTCGTCTTCTACGTCGTGCTCGGCCTGTGCTGGGTGTTCGGCCTCACGGGCGTGCTCGGCTGGACGGCCGCAGGCTCCGTCGGCGTCTGGATCGGCGCCACGGTGATGCTCATCGCGGCCATGGCCGCGATCGCCATCCTCTTCACGGCCGTCTCGCTCAGCTGGCCGATCGCCGTCTCGGCGCTCATCTGCTTTGCCGCGCCGTCCTTTCCGTTCACGGGCTTTTCCTATCCGCTCGAGTCGATGACGCCGGGCGCCGCCTTCTTCGGGCAGCTCCTGCCGCTTACGCACTACCTCGCCGTCCAGGGCGAGTGCTGGATCCTGAATTCGCCCCTCGACCACGTCTTCACGCGCCTCGCGCCCCTTGCGCTCCTCATCGTCGTGCCCATGGCCGCCGGCCTTCCGATCCTCGGCGTGCGCCTGCGCGCCTGGAGTTCGAAGGACCCCGAGAAGGACCGCATCCGCACACTCCTCGTCAAGGAGAGCCTCATCACCGACGAAACGCAGGGAGGCGCACGATGAACAGGAACAATCAGGCTGAGCAGATGAAGGCGCCCGGCTTCTGGTACACCTTCCTACACACGATCAAGGCCTCCTTTCTCTCCCGCGACACGATCCTCATCTTCGCGGGCGCGATCGCCTTCTACCTGATCTTCTACGCCTGGCCCTACGGCAACCAGCAGATCCAGCACGTCCCGTCGGTCGTGCTCGACCTTGACCGCTCGGCCGCCGCCCGCCGTCTCGTCACGGCCATGGACGCCTCGCCCGCCATCAGCGTCGTGCGCATCACGCAGGACGAAGGCGAGGCGATGGAGGCCTTCAGGCGCGAGGAGTTCTCGGTTCTCATCACGATTCCGAAGGACTTCGAGAAGTCCCTCACCCGAGGCGAGAACGTCACCGTGCACGTGCTCGGCAACGGCGCCTTCCCCGTGAAGGCCCGAGCCGTTCAGGCCGCGCTGGGCGGCGTCGTGACCGACAAGACGAAGCTCCTCGACGATGCGGCCGTCTATGCGACGGGGCTCCCCGGCACGAGCGTGCACTCGCACCATCAGGCCGCGCCCGGCCTTCGCGTGCAGTACATGTACAACGAGATCGGCGGCTACGGCAACTACACCGTGCCCGTCGTGGGTCCCGTGATCATTCAGGCCGTGATGCTCATGGCCATCACGATGGCGCTCGGCGGCTGGCTCGTCGCCGCAAGGCGCGAGCCCTTCGTGGAGGCCGCGCTCGACCGTCCGCTCCACAGGGGCGCGGCCGTCTGGCTCGCCTTCACGCTCATCACCTTCCTCTGGTTCGTCTACATGCAGGGGTTCGACTTCTGGTGGCACGAGTACGGCTCCATGCGCAGCGTCGCCGCGACGCTGGGCACCGGCCTGCTCTTCTCGGCCTCGGTCGCCTCCTTCGGCATGGCGGTCACGATCCTTCTGGGCTCGAACCGCTGGTCGAGCCAGGCCGTCGTGATGATCTCGGCCCCCGCCGTATTCATCTCGGGCGGCATCTGGCCCATGACGAACGTGCTGAGCGAGCCCGTCTTCGCGCTCTCGCTCTTCATTCCGACCTCGCCCGCAGTGCCCGCGCTCCTTGCGGCCTCGCAGGACGGGGCCCTCACCGAGTCCATCCTTCCCTATTGGGGAATCCTCGGCATTCAGACGCTCTTCTATCTCTCGACGGCGCTCCATCTCGTGCACCGCCGCGACTGGCGCGAGGACGCCGTACAGGCCTACAGCCGCGGCGCCCTCAGGCGCGAGCCCTTCGTCAAGACCGACCGGCCCTCCGACTGGGACTATTGAGGCAACAGCACATGCAGTTCATCGATTCACACAGCCATCTCAACAGCGACGCCTTCGACGAGGACCGCGACGAGGTCATCGCGCGCATGAAGGCGGCGGGCATGGCGGCCGCCATGGTCATCGCCTGCGAGGACGACGAGCTCCCGAAGCTCGAGGCGCTCCTCGCGGAGCATCCGGGCTGGCTCTTCGGCGCCTGGGCGCTTCATCCCGAATTTCCCGACAAGCCCGAGCCCACCGTCGAACGGATCGCCGAGATCTGTTCGCGCCCGGGGTTCGCCGCCGTGGGCGAGACGGGGCTCGACTTCTACTGGTGCAAGGAGCCGCTTGACTGGCAGCGCGCACGTTTTCGCCGCCACATCGAGGCCGCGAAGGCCATCGGCAAGCCCCTCATCATCCACGCGCGCGACAGCGAGCGCGAGGCCCTCGAAATCCTCCGCGACATGCATGCGGGCGACGTCGGCTTCGTGATGCACTGCTTCTGCGGCGACACGGACACGGCGCTCGCCGTCGTGGACGCGGGCGGCCACGTAAGCTTCACGGGCAACCTCACCTTCAAGCGAAACGAGGCGCTGCGCGAGACCGCGAGGGCGCTTCCGCTCGAAAGCCTCCTGCTCGAGACCGACTGTCCCTACATGGCGCCTGTGCCCAAGCGCGGCAAGCGATGCGAGCCTCAGTACGTCGAATATGTCGCAGAATGTCTCGCAGGACTTTTCGGCGTTGACAAAGCGCACGTCGCCCGACAAACTACGGCCAACGCCGTCAGGCTCTTCCGCCTGCCCATCCGTCTTGAGGAAGCATAATCAGTCTATGAAAAAGCTCGCCGTTCTTCTTGCCGCCGCCCCGCTTCTTCTCTGCGCGCCCCTCGCATCGTCCGCCGACGCGTCGTCCGCAGGCGACCCGGGCGCCTTCGTCCTCTCCGAGGCCGAGGTCGATCAGATGGCCCGCAACACGCACGACTTCAATCAGGCGATCGCCGCCGGCAACGCCGCCGACGTCAGGCGCCTTCTCTCCACGGGCATCACGCCCAACATCGTGCTCGAAAACGGCGACACGCCGCTCACCTGGGCCCTGCGCAGCGAGTCGTGGGATCTCGCCCGCGTGCTGCTCGACGCCCAGGGCATTGACGTCAACATGGAGAACCGCCACGGCGAGACGCCGCTCATGCTTGCGGTGATCAAGGGCCGCGAGGCTGAATTCGACAGGCTGCTCAAGCTCGGTGCGAAGGTCAACAAGACCCGC
>OGIY01000777.1_pt1 | contig 14368 bp, 6 predicted proteins | sample 1571931 | NCBI WGS metagenome assembly OGIY01 (sample SAMEA2582110, study PRJEB24529) | metagenome | biome: Human gut stool | place: China | collected 2011
AAGGAAATCCGTACCATACATATACTGGTACTGGGTAGCCGTTCCATGCGTATAAGCACTGGGATAATCCAGGAACATCGCACGGATAAGAGGCATTCCGTCTACCGCCTCTTTGGCAAAACTATATGTGTAAGGCATCAATTCGGATTTCAACTTCAAGAACATCCGGTTTATGGATGTGGCCGGTTCGCCTAAAGCATGGGGGTACTTCTCATTGGCGCCCCAGCCGTCCATATTCAATTGCATCGGACTAAATGTTTTCCATTGAAAATCACGTATATTGACTGTTTCATTCTTGCCACCGAAGATTCCGTCCATGTCCGAACAAATGTTCGGTTGACCGGAAAGGCCGGAGCCTATATAAGTAGGGATATGGAAACGAATATATTCCCACACACCGCCTGTCTGGTCGCCCGACCAAATTCCGGCATAACGTTGTGTGCCTGCCCAACCGTCCAAAGAGATAATGAAAGGACGTGCATCATTTCCATAGTAAGGCATAATACGGCCTACGTCAGCCACACCGTTCAACCCGAAGGAGTATCCGGCACCTACCCACGCTACGTCTGTTTTCAGTACACGCACGCCTGCATCACGAACCTCTTTCACAATATCACGTTGCAGCAAAGCACTTACGCCTTCCTTCGGATGCAAGTCTGACTGTGTCCAAAGTCCGATCTCCACTCCGTTTTGACGGGCATAATCTCCCAGACTTTTCAAGTTGGCAATGTTACCGTCCAGCGTTTCGGTCTGTCCGTATCCTGCACCGTAACCGTCGTTGGGAAGCAGCCAGCCGAGGGGCATGTCATGGCTCTTATAGCGGTCGATCACTGCACGAGCGGAGAACTGATAGTTGTTCTTTTCACCGTTCAGGGATTCTTTGATACCACCATTGTCTTTCTGACTTTCTTTGTAGCGTTTTCCATCTTCAAAAAGAATTCCTTTTTCATCTTCTTTCCAATAGTCACGGTTGTAGGCATTTAAATGTCCTTCGTAAAAACCAAATTTGGGGAGTAAAACAGGATTTCCCGTCAGTTGATAGAAGTCGTTCAGCAACGCAACGGCTCCATCGTTAACCATATAAAAAATATCAAGGTAGGAAGAATTGTGAGATAGTTTCACAACATTTTTTTCCGTTGCGCCAAAGTCATACTCACCTTTTTTAAATGTATACCACATCATTCCGTAGCCGTTTGTCGACCAATAGAAAGGGGTAGGGGATGCTACGCCGCCGTCGGTCCAGCTATTCTGATTCTCGATAGCAATGACTTTGCCTTTATGAGAGAAGCGTCCGTTCTGTACGCCGCCACCGTAGAAGTACTCATCCGGCTGCTCTTTCAAAGTAACAGTTACTTTCTTCGGTTCGAATACCACAGGAGCAGTTTCATCAATGACACAGGCATTTGTTCCCAGATTGATGACCTTCATCAGCCCTGTCTGTTTATTCAGTTCGACCCGGACTTTTCCGGTAGCCAATGTTATAATGCCGTCCTTTTCATCTATTGCCAGATTGGATACTTGACGACGAGGCTGGTCTACAAGTATCTGTGCCTCAGGTTTTGCTTCCGGGTCACGGATGATTCCTCCCGAATTATCCTGAAATACACGGAAGATATTCTCTCCGTAAAAATCAATTGTCCTCCGCTGATTATTGGAGAATAACACATCGACTGTTGTCGGATTTACTTTCTTCACACTAAGAATACCCGAGGTCTGTTGAGCCGTGTTCGAAACGACATTACTCATATCGGACTTTTCAGATGCTTGTATGGAAAGAAGTGAAATCGGATAAAAGAGTAAAAACACTGCGATAAATCTAAGTTTTCGCAAACAGAAAGAGTGGTTTTTAATCATGTTTTACTTATTTAGAATTAGACATAAGACTGCTTTTTATTTCTATCTCAACTTTTGTTTTTCCAATACTTCCGCTTTATTTACGGAAATATTTCGCTAATGTATAATAAATACACACCAGTTCATTGTACCCCTATTCAAAAAGGCGTTTTTTTAAATATTCTTTGTTCTTATTACTTTTTTTCACTATTTGCCCAACTTAAACAAAGAAAACAATGGTATACAAAAAAGGAACCGACTTAGAGAAAAACATAAAGATTCAGCTTATTTATCTTTTATCAAAGCATACTTATATTCAACGATTAAAATCTAGTTTTTTTACCCGTACTCAGCTTCAGCGCTTCAAACTCATCAGTAAGCTCTTTTACCTTTTTCGGATATTTATCAGCCAAGTTATGCTTCTGCCCGATATCTTCTTTTAAATTATAAAGTTGATATTCCGTCTGTTTACGATAAGGAGGTATTAACGCCCAATCTCCTTTTCGATAGGCATAATTGAACATACCTTCAATTACCAATTCTTCCCGACCCTTTTTACTTTTACCCAGAAAAGCCTTCAAGGTGTTCCGACTATCAAGTTTATCCGGATAAGTTTGTCCCAACAGTCCGGCAAATGAAGCCAACAGATCCATCTGACAAACAAAAGCGTCGGATACTCCTGGTTTTACCATAGCGGGCCAGCGCAACATAAACGGCACACGTACTCCTCCGTCATACATCGTCGTCTTCCAACCGCGAAGAGGGCCTGCCGGACGGTGCTTACCAACCAACTCTACTGCCTGGTCCTTATATCCATCATCCAACACAGGACCGTTATCGCTCGTCAATATTACAATCGTATTTTCTGCCAGTCCCAACCGGTCCAGTTCTTTCAAAAACTCATCAACACACCAATCAGCTTCGAGAATAACATCTCCGCGAGGCCCCATACCCGACTTGCCAATAAAACGTTCATTAGGTACTCTAGGCACATGCGGCTGATGCAGGCCATAATAAAGAAAAAAAGGACGCTCTTTATTATCTACGACAAATTGCTTCGCTTTTTGAAGAAATAACTGTGCCATATCCTCATCCCGCCATTGTGCTGCCTTTCCCCCTTTTTGGAAACCAATACGGGGCACTCCATTCACTATCGAACCGGCATGCCCAACACTGGGATGCATTCTTAATAATTCCGGATTATCTTTCCCCGTAGGCTCTCCAGGAAAATTTTTCCGATAGTCAACATAAAGCGGGTCTTCCGCCTCAAGCCCTATCACTTTATTATTCTCTAAAAAAACGCAAGGCACCCGATCATTCGTAGCTGCCTGAATAAACGAATAATCATATCCAATCTCAGAAGCTCCCGGATATACTCTTTTATTCCAGTCCACATTACCATCCCCCAGTCCGATATGCCATTTTCCTATGGATCCAGTAGCATAGCCTGCCTGTTTCATCAATTTAGGCAAGGTTATCTTTTCCGTATCAATAATCAATGCTGCATTGCCCGGAAGAATTTTTGCGTCCTTACTTGTCCACGGATAAAGTCCTGTCATAACAGAGTAGCGGCTGGGGGTGGAAGTAGCTGCCGTACAGAATCCTTGTGTAAAGCGGATTCCTTCATTAGCTATACGGTCCATACCCGGTGTAGAGATGCGATGAGCACCGTAGCAACTTAAGTCACCATATCCAAGGTCATCGGCTACAATCAGAATGATGTTCGGTTGTTGCTTGTTGATCGGCTTTTTTCTCGGTTGTGCTTGTCCTGCCAATAACGTGTTAGGTATCGAAGAAATACCTACTAATGTACAAAATACATACTCTAAGTTTCTCATGCCTTATTTAATTAAGATTTATCACTTGCTATAAATACACATCAAATTTTGATGTTCCCCACACAAAATCCCTGTTTCTATTCATAATTTATGAATTTAAAACGTTACTTGTGTTTTAGCACCATTCGCTGCAATAGCATTTACTTTATAATCTTCGGGTAACGTAGTGTTTACAGTAAACGAAGATTGCGGTGATACAAATATTACTTTTCCTGCATGATCGCTAACTTCATAAACAGCCACATTCCGCCAACCATACATTGATAGTTTGGAACCGGAACGGGTAGCTGTTCCGGCAACTACGGCTGCATTATTTATATAAGCCTCTAAGTTACTATCACAGATATATTCCAGCTTATGTTTCGGAACAGAATATCCTAAATTTCGAATTCTATTTTTAAGAGCACTTACCTGAGCTTCCGTCACTACCACTTTTCCATCGCCATAAGAGTCGTTGAATTCATATGAACCAGATTTCAGAAAACCCCATTTTACAAAGAAATCCGTCAAATCCAATCCTGCCGCCTTACTACAATTATAGGCGAACTCTATTTGACGTTCACCATCGGTAGGCAAGTCCTTATTGACACGTATATATTCATATACATCCTTATAAAAATCCGTTTTTCCTAATACATATTCCATATATAACTCTAACTGCCAAAAAGGTACTAATTTATCGAATACATCTCCTAATTTTGCATGAAAAATATCATTATTCCCGAATGCTAAAGTCATTGCATGCTCGTAGTAATTACTGTAAGCATTACTTGGCGTTGTAGTTAGCAAACGGGAATTAATTCCATATAATTTCTGAATGTACATCGAACAAATATTGTTTGTTACTTCGGTCATTCCAAACCATTTCAGTCCCGGACGGGTTTGATTACTATGCCCTACCTCATGGGTAGGCCCCCAGTTGTTAGTCTTCATTTGATCTACACTGCACAGATTATCCATCGTTGAAAAATGATATGCCGTATGATAAGAAGTGGAATACATATAATCTCCCTGTCCGTACATGACATTGAAATACATACGGTTTCTGAACATACGATTGTCGGTATCCGTACCGATGCCACCATTATTGTTGTATTTTCTCAAACCCATGAATATCTGTTCCTTATATACAATATCATCAAAAAGGTTAATTAAATCTCTCCCATTAGATGTACTTTTTAGTTTGCTGACAGGAAAAGTGAGATGAGCATAATTCCCTACAACATCAAAATAGCCATCGACAGCTCCGTTTAGTAAAGTACCCCACTGTTCACGGGTATGTTTTGCTACATCAAAGTATCCGTTAACACTTCCTGACGCAAAGTGTATCTTTACCTCGTCATAGTCTACCGGATTACCATTGACATGATACATCACATAGATTAACCCTTTCTTCTCCGAAACAATTTTATTTATACCTGTGCGTAAGCTATAAGAAATGCTGTTATTGAAACCATCAGCATTAGGGGTATCCATGTCCTGTACTCTTAGACTCAAATGTTGCCCGTGCGTTTCACCTACCATGACAATCAATGTTTCTCCCGCTTTCACAAAGATACCCGTAGGATTATCCAATAGACTATAAGTGCCTGTCTTATTGATAGTAGCCTGTATATCTGGATGTTGATAAGGTTTGAAATCCGCAATACGGAAGTCAGCCGGATATTTATCTTTCAGCATATAATAAGCTATGTTCTTAAACAATGGATAAGTACAGGCCTTTATCATTTCCTCTGTTATATCAGACCGTAACTTGGAACAAGTAACATCCATAAAAAGGGTCAATGGGTCAAAACCTTCCGGATTCCTAGCAAAGAACTTCATTTCCGCACAGGAAGCATGCCCATTCACACCGGACTTAATAATCAGGCGAACTGCCTTCGGTTTCTGTATTGTGTTATCAAAAGAAAAAGATACTACCGCACCTTTGGAACCGAAATCGAAATTGGTTTCATTCGTTACACTTTCAAAAGCCGGGTGTTCTTCAGTCGATACCTGAATTTCCACTTCACCAAAATTCCCGTTCGAACCGCTTATACGCGGATAATAGATAAAGTAATCAAGTGCTTCCGTATTTTCCTTGAAATAGTAAGTCAACATGACCGGATAATGGCTTGTAACCCCTTCTGCAAAAGGATAATTAGAATGATAAATAGTACTCATATCACTATCAAAAGATTTTTCAATCCCTTCACCACCATGTGCCGTAGATGCTTCCCCTCTGACTACTTCCAACTGAACATCATCCGCAATTCCTTCAGTATCACCAAATGTATATCCATCCAATCCATTCTGAATAACTGTAACTTCTGCTGAAATATTAGAGTTCTTATCCTTTATCACTATCTTCTCCGTACGTACACTACTTCCCTCATGAGTATCTACGGTAAACTTATAAGGTATTTCAATCGTTGCAGCACGTGTGTCTACCTCTTTCTTTATCCAAGAAGGATAGGTGACATCCAGTTCCGCTTCCGTCAGATTGGTAGTGACAGTAAAAGCGACTGTTCCACCTACCGGAGGCAAAGTAAAAGCGAAAGGAGATACTAAAATATCAGTATCAGTACCTAACTGACGTACAAGAATCTTCTTATTCAATTTTCCATTATTGATAACCACCGAAGCATTACGGACAGTTTTGTTCGGGTTACTTATCACACTAATCTTCACACCTGCACCCGAATTGACAGGTTCAGTCTTACACCACTGTTCTCCTTCCACATCCACAGAAGCGGTCCAATCTGCAGGAAGTGATTTTACATCAATAACAACAGAGCCTGCTTCTTTATAAAAATCTGCATTTTCCAAACCTAGTTCCAATACAGCCACCACATCCTTATCATCTTTACAGGACGACAAGGAAAAAAGAAACAGGGATATGAATACATATAAAAAATAATTCTTCATATTCTTTTCGTTTAAAAAGGACTGACTAAAAAGAATTTATGCATCACTGCATTATCCCCTTGCCAGCCCTTAAGATTAATTATTTGTTAGATTTAAGAGAGAGCAGTTATTTACCATATAATTCAAACTCCGAGAGTGCCCATGTATTAAATTTACTCGGATTAGTAGAACTATGAACCTCAAAACGAACATAAGTATATGAATCGCCTAGCAACATCGTCGGACAAGTATCATAATAAGTGGTAGCCGATACTGGAAGACCGTCTGCTTCTGCGGTAAATACTTTTATTTCTTTCCAGTTTGCGCCATCATTACTAGCATAAATGATGAACTTAGTAGGATGCTGATTAGTATTTCTAGTTGCATATCTTACTCTCAACTTGGAAATAGCACTATTCAGATGAATATCCACTTGATGCGGGAAGGCGGGCGCACCTCCTCCGTAAGTAACTTGTGCCTGAGTAGCCAATTTGCCATCCAACCAGTCGGCAAATCCATTACCGTCAGCAAAATTTGTGCCTATCAAGGTCATCATATCCGGTGTGAGCGTAATCTTCGGTGCTGAATTCTGTAATCCGATAATAACTGTATTTTCACCGGAAAAGGCATATTTTGTAGAAGTTATTTCTAACGGAAGTGCAAAGTTCCCTTCTAGATTAGTTATATCAATCTTCACGGTCAGATTCGCTGTAACATTACCTTTGCTAAAGGTCAGTTTACCGATAGTATAGTTGTTGCCCTTGTCTGATATTAATGAATACTCAATGGGAGATGTAGCATTATATTCATCCAATAGTTCCTTTTTAACTGTTACATCGCAGGTTATATCTTCTGTGAGAGCAGTATTCAAAGTCACAGGAAGCTCATATATATACTCAGTCACACCTTCAGTAATAGTAAACGGAAGTTTAAATCCTGACTCTGAAAGAGAGAAAGCAGGCTGATAAACAGTAGGCTTCACGATGATATACTTATTTTTTTCATTAATGGTAGAAGTACCGTCCGTAAGCTCCAACATCAACACATAAGTGAAATTACCCGTACTCAATACAGAAATTTTCTCAGGATGAAAGGTTACCGTTTTAATCTTATACAGTTCTTTTTCTCCAAAAGAGACGGTCATGTCGGAAGGCAATTCATAACAATCAGCAGGCAATGGCTTGAAATTAGTCTTATTCTCATTATTGTAATATTCAATATCGAACTCATTCAATACTTTCAATGTAGCTGAAGCTAACATATTCAGGTCGTTTCCACCTTTGTCAATCGTTATATTGTAAGCAGCAGACTCTCCAGTATTATAAAAGGTAATATCCTGCTCATTACTATTCAAAATGCAAAGGAATGATTCATAATCATCCAGATAATCGTCTTTTCCATCGTTCAAGCAAGCCACCATAGTCAGCAACAAACCGCCTAACAACGAAAGGATATATATTTTTGTCTTCATATAAATTAAAATCTGATTAGATTGTTTTAATGCTATAATTCTATCTCCAATTATAATTTTGGGTCAATAGTTTGTTACGGTCTAGTTCTCTCTGACTGAACGGATATAAAAAGTGATTAGCTCTAAACACACGGTTTTGAACTACTGTCCTACGCCAAAAAGTATCCGGAGTATCTTCCGTGTTAACAGCCTGTGCCTCTACATTCATACCATAGATAGGTCCATTATCCGTAGTTGTAGCAATCATCCATGTACGAGTATCAAAAAAACGATGATTTTCAAATGCAAGTTCTATCCTGCGTTCTCTGCGACAAAGTTCTATCAATTGGTCTATTGTAGCTTCCGGATAAACTTCCGTTATTGGATCCATACCTGAACGAGCACGCAGATCAGCCCAATACTCCATAGCTGTTGTACGATACTGACTGTCTCTCGATCTTTTCTCCCATTCCAAAGCTGCTTCAATAAAGTTTAAGTAAATTTCTCCAAGACGGAATGTCGGAAATACCATATTACCCGGTTGATTATTCACAAAACTAGCAGTATGATCACAAAAACGATTAACTAGATATCCACTTCTCGAATGGTCATGAGAAGTATTTGAATTACCATCTTTTGCCAAGTTACACAATACATAGTCATCTTTACCCGGACCGCATCTCCAGTAACTATCACTCCAATACACAGCTATATAAAAACGTGGTTCACGATTAATAAACATATTCCGAGTTGCTCTTTTATAATATTTAGCCTGATATGTGTCACCTTTACTTAAATATTCAAGAAAAGGATTTGCAAATTCAGTTATACCATTTTCACTATATCCAGAGTTTTCGTCAACCTTAGGAGTTCCATCTATCTCGTATCCAGTAATCGGATACTTACCATTATCCATCGCATAAGCATCCACCTGTTGTTGCGAGGGTCCTAGTGCTCCATAAGCTGCTCCATTACCTCCTTTTTTGGTCTTTACACCCGTCGGAGTCGTTCTTCTGGCTATAATAGCCCGACTTGCATATCCGGTAGTCCAGATAAGTTCTTTGTTCCAATCTACCTGCGTAATGCCAAGATAATTAGCATACGGGTCATCTGAAGCGTCTCTATGTAACTCGTATACTCCCAAATCTATGACAGCTTTGGCAGCCTGCACTGCTTCTTTCCATTTTTCATTACTATAAGTTTGAGGAAACAGATATTGATCTGATAATTCCGGAAAATCGGGTGTTGTAGGATTCTTTACGGTATTGTATAAACTATTACCATTATATAGATCACGGGCTGAATAAAGTTTTAACCGTGAAATCACAGCTAAAGCAGCTCCCTCGGTAGGTAGCCCATATTCTGCATCTACCGTCCAAGTTGTTTTCCCGTGTTCTTTAAAGTAGGTAGCACATTGAGTCATTTCATTTACAACATAATCAACACATTGTTCCCAAGTATTACGCGGACGATATAGAGATTCTGTCGTAGCATCATATGGCAATATCTCATCTCCCAACAAAAATATAGGTCCGTAATTACGCATCATCAAGAAGTAATAATATGCTCGTGCCCAACGTGTATACCAGTACCATTCATCCTTTTCTTCCTGTGTTACGGTAGGATCTGAACAACTGTAAACATTCTGCATAAAAATATTACATTCACGTATTCCGTTATACAAATTAAAATTAGCACCTGGTACGCTGGATGCATTCCAAGCTCCCGTATTCATTGACTCAGCAGCTGCATTCGATGCATTGATCAATTCATCAGTAGCAGTGCTTTGAGGAGTACTAACATAGCCAGTCAAATCATTTGGCAAAAAACTCATTGCATTCAAGAAATACCCGCGTGTATATGCTCTCTTCTGCCAAAGTTGTTCAAAAGTAAGATCTTCCGTTTCCTGTTTATCGAGAAAACTTTCACACGAAGTTAACAAAGGAATAACCCCGCAAAATAACAATATATATTTTACTAATGATAGTTTCATATTGATTCTGTATTATTGATTAGAAATTAGCATTTAGGCCGATAGTAACGGTCATGTTATTCGGATATTTTGCTCCATTGGTAGTATCCAGCAATTCAGGGTCCCATAATTTAAACTTACTGAATGTAAGAAGGTTCGTACCAGCGATATAGAAACGAAAAGACTTAATAAAGGTCTTGTTCAACCAGGTTTTTGGCAATGTATATCCTATTTCTGCGTTTTTCAAACGAAGAAAACTACGGTCACGTAACCACATAGTAGACGACTGGCTATTGTTAGAACTGCCTGCTTCTGCACCGTAACTCAAACGGGGATATTTAGCAGAAGCATTCTGTTCAGGAGTATTGGTCGTTTTCCATGAATACTTATAAAGATCTTCATAGATAGCAGAACGATCCATATTATCACTACTGAAAGGACGCAAAGGTGTACCCGCTAAATAGATAGAAGTACGCGCTACCCCTTGAAAAAATACACTTGCATCAAAATTCTTCCATTTTGCTGTCAATCCGAACCCGTATGTTATCTCAGGAAGATCAGTATAGCCAATAGCAATCTGGTCATACGTATCAATTTTACCATCTCCATTTACATCCTTGTACTTAACGTCACCAACCCTATATTCACCAAACATCTGTTTCGGACTATTATCTATTTCTGCCTGACTTTCAAAAAATCCCAAAGCAATAAATCCCTTACGTTGCGCTGCACCATTACGGCCAAACGGTTTGCCAATAGAATTTTGATATTTATATTCCCAATCTGGTTCATCATTATCCAACATCTGGTTACGCGAAAAAGTAAAGTTTCCGCGACCTGTCAGTAAAACCTTACCTACCTGTTGCTGATATTTCAGTGTTCCATCTAGACCAGATACCTTCGCTTTACCTACATTTACATATGGAGTAGTAGTAAGGCCGACAATAGCCGGTAGCCCAGCACGAGCCAGAAAGATACCATTACGTTCTTCATAAAAATAATCAGCTTGAATCTTTAATTTTTCGAACAAACGAAGTTCAATACCTGCATTTACCTTAGTTGCCTCTTCCCAAGAAACATTTGTATTCTCAATTTCTCCTACACGATAACCAGTACCTGTCTGATTTGCAGTTTTTCCGTATGACCATCCTGTTACTGTATTGACAGAAGGTTCATAAGCCCATCTTCTGGAGGCTCCAATGTCATCATTACCCACTTTACCATAAGACGCTTTCAATTTCAGATCATTAACTACTTTAGTCAACGGTTCAAACCATTTCTCACTGGACACCATCCAACCTATTGCATAAGCTGGAAAGAATCCAAAACGATGGCCACGAGCAAAGTTCTCAGAACCAGTGTATCCCATATTGAATTCGGCAAAATATCTATCCATATAAGCATAAGTCAAACGTCCTGCCAGTCCCTGACTTTTATATGGTAATGATTTTTTCTGATTCTCTGCTGTCAATAACTTATAAATTTTATGATTGTACAAAAACAAAGCTCCTATCCGATGTTTTTGAGCAAATAAACGAGTATAATTAAGAGAACCTTCCATATAAGTAGTAATCTTAGATACGGTCACTGGAGCAGCATACGACAGATTATTGGAACCCTCATATATTGTTTTATAATTTAATGAACCGTCTTCATTTCGACCTGTTGCATGAAACTGAGGTGGGGTCTTTGAACGAACTTGCAACGTATTATTAGATGCATCCCAAGAAAATTTAATATTGGCAGTTAACCCTAGAGTTATCATATCCAATTTTTGAGTAACACCAATCAATGATTGGGCTGAATTCCAACTTTGCTCACGATAACCGGAATGTACCAGCAGATTCCATGGATTACTACCACTGGCTGCACTTGGTGCAGAAAGAGTACCATCAGAATATTCCACAGGAAATGCATTTGGAGAGGTGTTAAATGCATATCCCCAAATATCAGATGTCGTAGCTCCCGGTCCCCACGAACTTTCATAAATATTAGCCAAATTCACATTGAATGTTGTAGTCGGTGTAACGGAGAAATCCATATTGGCACGAAAATTGAATTTTGTATAATGAATAGAAGAATTATAATCATAAACATCCCCGGCGTTTCTAAATATAGAGCCTTCATTATAAAAACCACCTGATACATAATACTTACAAATATCACCGCCTCCAGAAAGGTTCAATGTCACACGTTCGCTCGAAGCCAAATTTCGATACATCTGGTCTAACCAATTTACATTTGGATATAAATCAGGATCAGAACCATCACTATATTTTTGAATAGCTTCCGATGAATAGCCTCCATCACCATTACCCGTCAGGCCTTTAGCCTCATTATACATCTCGGCCCATTGTACAGAGTTTGCCATTTGCGGCATACGTGTCGGAGTTTTAAAACCCATTTCCGCACGTACATTAATACGAGGTTTGCCTTCACTGCCTTTCTTGGTAGTAATCAAAATAACGCCATTCGCACCACGTACACCATATACTGCCGAAGCAGAAGCATCTTTTAAGATAGAAAATGTAGCAATATCATCTACATCAACCAAGTCCAGTTCCCGTTCGATACCGTCAACCAGAACTAGCGGAGTAGAGTTACCTTTAAAAGAAGCTATACCACGGATATAAAAATCGGAAGCACTATTTTTACCCGGCTCACCGGATGCCTGCATAGAGACAACACCTGCCAGTTGCCCCGCCAGTACATTGGAGATGTTAGAACCCGGTATATTGAGTTCACCCACATCCAATGAAGAAATAGCACCTACAACACTTTCCTTCTTCTGACGTCCGTAACCTACTACTACAACTTCGTCCAGCTTCTTTGTATCCGGATTTAATATTACATCAATAACATTCTTATTGCTGATAGCTATTTCCTGCTTCTTCATACCAATGTATGAAAATTCTAGTACACCACCAATACCTTCAATTGTAAGAGAATAGTGACCGTCCAAGTTGGTAACAGTACCTGATGAGCTATTTTTCAACCATACACTAGCTCCAATAATAGGCTCTTTTGTCTCTCCGTCAATTATAGTACCTGTAATTACACGTTTTTTCGGCTGTTGCTGTTCGGCATTTTGAGCATTTGCTACTTTAAAAATGACTTCTTTTCCTTTAATTATATAATTAACTCCACTTCCATTAAATAGATTTTTCAAGACTTCCTCAATTGTACCACTACAATTAATCTCTTTTTTTGATTTATCTTTCAAGTCACTATCTTTATAAAAGAAAGTATAATCACTCGTTTCTTCTATATACCGGATAGCCTCCTTGAGAGAGAACTTTCCCTTTATCTGAATATTCCCTTGTGCTGCTAACATCACAGTTGGCCATAATAATAAGAGTAATACGAGATAGCTCAAATACCGCTGTCGATACAAAAAAATACATTTTTTCATGTTCTCATTTTATTAGATTAGACATATAGTTTATTAAAATTAAAATTCAATTTCTGATAATGATTGTGTTACCTACTCTTTCTTCTTTCAAATTCATAAGGAAACAGATTTTGAGAATAATATCATCCAACGCTTCCTCCTGACGAATGGTACCACTGAACGGAGAAGTTTCGTCCTTACCTTCATACACTATATTAGCATGATACATCTGATTAATGATAGAAATGAGGCGGTTAAGCGGCATAGCATCAAACTTGAATTTACCATCCTGCCATTCTATATTTTCAATCTTCCGTATTCCTATTTCCGCATTAACTGAGTTATAAAAAATCTTTTCCATGGGCTTCATTACTATCTGTTTGCCGGTCGCCTCTACATTAAACTCAACACAACCGTTGAACAGCGTAATCTCATTATTTCCCGCTTCTTTTTTATCTACTAGAAACCGGGTACCTTTTACTTCGATAAAGGCTTTATCAATATAAACTTTGAAGGTGTTCCCATGCTGCTTACGTACATGGAACATGGAACTACCCTCCAACCATACTCTTCTGTCTTTATTGAAGTTCTTGGCAAAACGGATGGAACTATTCGGATACATCCATACTTCAGAACTATCGGGCAACTGATACAACATATTCCGGGTGGCTACTACCTCAGCAAATTCTTCTTTAACGAAGAAATCACTATTCACATAAAAAAGCCAACCTCCCAAAACTGCGACTAAAGCCACACAAGCTGCTGCCAACGGATAATAGAACTGTCGAATTGACTTACGTTTCGAACGTACTTTATATTCTTTGACTATTTTAGCCCAAATATAATCGCCTAGTTCCGGATTTACTCTTTCCGAGTTTTCCGCTATCGGATTTTGTTCCTCCCATTGCACTTTCATTTTGCGCTCTATCATATCTATTTCGGACAGATCCTTTAATTCGTCTTTTTTCAGTCTGTCTGAAAATAATTTTCTAATTAAT
>OGIY01000789.1_pt1 | contig 14152 bp, 7 predicted proteins | sample 1571931 | NCBI WGS metagenome assembly OGIY01 (sample SAMEA2582110, study PRJEB24529) | metagenome | biome: Human gut stool | place: China | collected 2011
AGTATCACAGAACCTGCACTTTATGGTGTAACACTTCGTTTAAAACGACCAATGTTAGGAGCATGTATTGGTGGTGCTGTTGGTGGATTAGTCGGTGGATTTTTCCAAATGAAATGTTTTGGAATTGCAACACCAGCAATCGTAACAATTGTTCAGTATGTAGAAAAAGGAAAACCACAGACATTATTATTTGCAGCACTCACAATTTTGGTCACAGTAGTTGTTACATTTGTTGCAACACTGATTATTGGCTTTGAAGATATTGTAGATGAAGATGATGATTTAGATTTTGTAGAAGAATCTAATGCACAGTTATTAGATAATGAGATCAGCATTACAAGTCCAGTTGAAGGGAAAGTGATTCCTTTAACAGAAGTGAAAGATCCAACATTTTCGCAAGAAATCTTAGGAAAAGGAGCAGCGATCATTCCTGAAAAAGGAGTTGTCTTCCAAAGAATTCAAGAAAGCCGGGAAACGTGTCCTTATTCATCATATTCCTCTTTATGGAAATGACGGAAAGAACCTTTGTGCAAATCTGTGGACCAAACTATTGGAGAAAGCACCTTTCAATATCAGTCTGAATGCACATACTCATAAATATGCTTATCATCCGAAAGGTGAGCTGGGCAACAATTATCCGGTTATTATCGGTGGCGGGTATAAAATGGATGGCGCTACGGTGATGATTCTGGAAAAGAAAAAAGACGAACTGAGAGTGAAAGTTCTGAACGCAAAAGGAAAGATTTTACTGGATATTACCGTCTGAAACGATTGGGAATAAAATAAAGGCAGGCTGTCTCGATATAAAGAGGCAGCCTGCTTTGTTGAGTAACCGTAAAATGTTACTTCTCTATATGAATAATACCTGTATATCCTCCTCCTCTGCTCATATCTATGGGCAGTTTTTCGTTGTCCTTGATAACTTGTTCTATTATTTGGGAGTCTTTCGCCTGTTGCCCGGCATTTACTCCATCTATATGTGCTTTTATTTTCTTCGGTCCATTTCCTATGAATGATAAATCAATCTCAATATGCCGTGGGGTAGCTCCGTTGATTACTCCGATATACCATGTATCGTTATGCCGGCGTGCAAGAGCGATATATTCGCCCACTTCTCCCTCCAAAGGGACTGTCTCATCCCAGGTTGTAGGAATACTTTTGATAAATTCAAAACTCCGGAGATTCTTGTCATATTTAGTAGGACTGTCCGAAATCATTTGCAACGGGCTTTCGTAGACTACATACATGGCTAACTGGTGGCTACGTGTGCCCTGACTCATCGGTTCATGTTGATTTTCATAGAATGTTTCCGGATGTGCGTTAAGCATAGCTCCGGGAGTATAGTCCATTGGGCCTACCCACATACGCAGATAAGGGATGATTACATCATGTGTAACCGTGGCTCTTTTGCTCCATTTGTTATACTCCAGTCCTATTACTCCTTCGCGTGTCATCAGATTCGGGTATTTGCGTCTCATGCCCTCGTTGGGGTAAGAACCGTGAAAGTCTACTAATAATTTGTATTGAGTGGCTTTAATAGCTACTTGTTCGTAGAAGTTAACCATTTTGGCATCATTACGGTCCATAAAGTCTATTTTGACTCCCTTCACTCCCCATTTGCTGAATTGTGCAAAAGCCTCATCCATTTGTCGCATGATGTTTACCCATTTCGACCATAACTGGGTACCTACTCCTTTTTTTGTTGCATATTCACAGATACGCGGAATGTCAACATCGGGATTGAGGGTTAACAGATCGTTACGTGCCGACCAGCCTTCGTCGATCAGGACATATTCGATGTGATGTTTGGCTGCATAGTCTACCAGATAGAGATATGTATCGGTATTAATGCCACTTTTGAAATTTATATGATAGATATTACGGTCATTCCACCAGTCCCATAATACTTTACCGGGTTTAACCCATGTATAGTCGGCGGCTTGTTCTTTCTCCTCGGAGAGTAAATATATAAGCTCGCTTTGTAATATGGAAGAAGCATTGTCGAAGATACCGGTCACCCGCCACGGAAAGACCCGTTTCCCGCAGTTGGGAATAAGATAGTCTTTGCGTGTGGAGGCATAGATTTTATTATCCCCTTCGTATGGCACTTCCTTGTCCGGATAATTGGCAAAAATGCCATGGAAGGATTCTAGGGCGGGTTGTAAGTACATTCCCGGATAATTATAGAGATTGGCTTCTGCTAATAATACTTTGTATTTGTCTACTTCGACCATTACAGGCGCTACAGAGAAACTGTCTTTGGGTAATGCATTGATCGGCTTTACCGTATAATCCTGTTCAAACCAGTTTTGTAGTTGGTCGGTTAAAAGAGTGTACGAGGTATGATCCTGTCCGAAGCGGAAAGATACCGACTCTTTCTTTACAGGCTGTTTATTGTTTGCAGTACTTACGAAACGATAGGCCACTCCGTCATTATAGATTCTGAATTCGATTTTATAGTCTTTGTAAATAAGCTCAACCTGGTTATAATTATCCACTGTCTCTTTATATTTACGCGGTACAATAAATTCCACTTTTTCCGAAACGCTTTTACGAGTTATCTTTCTACATTTGTCTGTTCCCCAAGTGTCGTTTCCGACTGTAAGTGAGAGCGGGCAAGTATCAAGAATCTTTGTTCCATTCCGGGATAAGCTGTAACTGACCTGATTGTCAGTCTCGATAGTTATCACATTTTTCTTGTCCGGCGAACCGGCCTCAATTATTTTGGCAACTGTTATCGAAGGAAAACAGAAGGCTGCTGTTAGTAGGAAAAGAATATGGTTCATTTTCATAATTAGTTTCCTCCGGATAAAACGATGAATGATAATCCTGTGATGAACAGAATAAACATGATTCCTAAAAGTCTGTCGGTTGATTTGGAACTACCGGTGAACTCTTTCCAGATAAATACACCCCATAAGGCGGCAATCATAGGTGCTCCCTGACCGAGAGCGTAGGAGATGGCAGCTCCCGCTTTTCCTGCGGCTATATAGCTTAAAGCAGTTCCCAATCCCCATATACATCCTCCGAGGATACCTACCAGATGTGTGCTTGCTTTTCCTGCAAAATATTCTTTATAGCTTACAGGAGTTCCTACAAACGGGCGTTTCATAACAACTGTATTGAATAGGAAGTTGCTCAGGAAGATACCGATTGAGAATATAAAGAAAGCGGTGTATGGAGTAGCCATGCCCGGAGTCGGAGAGTCAAAATTGTTAAGGTCCATGGCAGCAGCCACAAAACGGTAGAAGAAAGACATAAGTATGCCGGCAATAGCCGCAAGAATAATCCCTTTCTTGCTATTATTATTTCCCTTTTTTTGTTGTCTGCCTGCCGCTATTCCATTGCAGATGATAGCGATAACAATCAAGATTACTCCAGTAAACAACCAGAACGGATCTCCTTTAGGAGTGCTGAAATAGTTGATGAACACACCTAGGACCAAGGCAAGTCCTACGCCCAACGGAAAAGCAACCGCCATTCCGGCTATGGAGACCGAAGCTGAAAGTAAGATGTTGGAAGCATTGAAAATAACTCCTCCGATCAAGGCACTGACTATGTATCTGGTATCTACTTGCCGGATATCTTCCAGAAAACCTCTCCCCGAATCTCCGAAACTTCCGAGTGTGAAAACGAGAAGTAAGGCAAATAATAAGATACCGATTGTATAATCCCAGTAATAAAGCTCATAACGCCAGTTCTTACTGGCCAGTTTTTGGGTGTTACCCCAGGAACCCCAACATATCATGGTTATGAAGCAAAAGATAATGGCTAGTGTATAACTATTGACTATAAACATGACTCTTTCTTTATTGGTTTATATTCTTTTCTTCTTTCCCTGTCACCTGGCGGACAATGGCACCTAATGTTCTCTGAATATTCTCATTTCCTTGAATCATAAGATATTGATGTTGTCCTTTGTCTGACGCATTAAATAGACTGTGTCCTGCACTGTCTATTGTAATCGTTCCTTTTGTTGACAGTTCAAAATAATCCTTCTCCGGCTCTATGGCCTGTATGACAGAAGTCAAATCCCAAGTTTGCCTGTCGTATGGCATTTTGTCATATATCTGGTAAGATACACAAAGAGGATGTTTGTAAGCGTTCGGGAAATCATTCAAGATACTCTGATGCGGATACAACAATTTGTTGCCTAGTTCCCAGCCGCTTGCAATGACCGGAGTGGGCCATTCGCTGAATACGGTTTGTGCGGCATTTATATCCTGTACTAGATTCCATTCGGGGAAGTCGAACTCGTTCCCATAGAGTCCTCCCATTACGGACAACAGCTTCACTTTTTGGGCAACGAGTGATTTGCCGTCCAAAGGACTGTATTCGTCGGCTTCTGAGCGTAGCAGGCGTGAAAGGTTCGTTTCCGGTCCTACGGCAATAAATACCACGGAATTATCTGGTTGTGAAGCCAGTAATTTCCGTAATAACTTATATCCTTCCGGCAGATTGTCTTTTATGCTTCTTTGAGGATACAGTATCTTATTGCCTTCAATAATGGTATCCAAAGTCTGGCGGAGATAACCTCCGTCTTCGGGAGTAGCTCCGTTGTATGCATATCCCAATGGAATGTCTCCCCTCTCGTTGAGGCGGCAATATCCGTCAATATATTCAATTGAATAAGGGTTGGACTTGCTGATTGTGATACCTAGCAGATCTATTGTTCCGGCGTTCTCATAGTTGAATAGCATTTGCATAGCCAGCACGTCGTCAATGTCATTGCCGACATCCGTGTCGAATATCACGGGAACAGGAATCTTCGTTTCTGTAGGCTTGTTACAGGCGCTCAAGAAGCAGAACGAAAGGATTGCAACAGATGTGATATATTTATATATTTTCATGTTACTGATTATTTATCGGGTTGTTTGAATTGATATTTTAAAGACTTGTCACTTTGAATGTCGAAGAATAAATCTGGATTCAGACGGGTATCGGCAACTGATTCACCAATACCGATATAGCCCATTGGATGATAACCGCCTTCGAAATAATTCTCATTGGCAAATCGGAGCGAAGGTTGCATACCGGCCGGATCGAGCACCGTTAAAGCCAGGATATATTTTCCCTTGGCAATGGGGGCGTCAATAGAAATATTCTTTCGGATGTGATAAGTTGGCGGAGCTATTTGGTATTTATGTTCATCTACAGACCAATTATCTCCCGGCATCCATTCGGAGATGTTTACTTCCTCCAATATTTTTCCCCACACTTTTTGATGACTTTCAGGGTCTAGTAAAGCTACTTCTACCGGCCAGTTATAATAGAATGGAGACGATCCGCTGTTGACAACTTTGAAAGAAATAGGGAATTGTGCTCCCACCTTAATTTCTTTCGGGTAAGAGAATTCATTGATAATGAACCGGTACCCCATGGCTTTTTGCAGTATCTCTGCATTTTTCCGGAACTCCGGTTCGTTGAAGTCTGCCCAGGTGATTCCGCCTAGATGATTGCAGTGCAGGTTCCGGATCTGTTCCATGACATATTCCCGGGTATCCTTATCTGCCACCACTTCTTCAAAAGATTTGAACCGGGCTAAATCTCCCCAGTTCCAAGTAATTTCTCCACCTATCGGCTGGGTTTTCCAACGATCACCCAGCTTCTTCATTTCCTCATAACCTCTTACAATCTCTTGAGGTTGAGACCATGAATCCCAATAAATTCCGAATTCATAATCTTTAAATTCATAGGCGTAGCGAACCATTACTTTCTTGTTTTTGAATGCTTTGGCAAAGGCATCTCCCAGGATCTTTTCCATGCCCGGAATCCATGTCCGGTTAGCTACGTGTTCCGGTTCGTCGTGCGGAGCCCAGTAAGTTGAGAGATCCGGGTCATGGTGTTCTCCCCATTCTCCGATAATCCCCATTTCTACATACGCTACCCGTGGATCGTTATCCCATGCCTGTCCGAGTTTCTCTACCAGTTTTTTTACGCGCTCAGGAAAAGAAGGATCAAAGTACCCCCCGCTAATAGGGGTATTTTTGTCTTTTTCTTCTACATAGGCGCCCACGGAGTTCGGTTTCTGTTTATAAGGACCTTTTTCCGGATCTATTCCTTTAGGCCAGTGCCAACCGGTCAAGTCGTCCGGATTAGTGGGGTCTTTAGGTTTTCCGCCATGCCAGGGCTCCAGCCATACAAGAAAAACCCGGGGAATTACCTTGACATTTATGTCTTCCACGCCTTTCCATCGATGATTGCTGTAAGCGATAATCTTGTCTACCCCGTCATTGGCGTCATCCTCGATCATATTCCACTGCATATATTCTTTTGTCAGTGAACCGTAAGGGTAGGGATATTCTTCCCTGACCCGGTCGATACCGGGAGCGAAGAATTCCCTGAAGCCTTTCATCGGATTCCTGAATGCATTCGGATACTCCTGGTAAGAAACCGTGACGGTTTGTTCACTACAAGCAGATAACGTTCCGAATGCCATTAGGAGTAATATGTTTCTGATGCTTGATTTCATTAAGCTTATTGGTTATTGGATTTTATATTTCAGGGTTTTATCCTGCCTCATGTCATTAAAACTGCTGACCGGTATCTCAAAATAGATAGGCTCGGTATTGACGCCGATATGTCCCATTGGGTGACGTCCTCCTTCAAAGTAGTTCTGAACGGCGAATCTCAGTGAAGGAAGCATACCGGCCGGATCTAGCACAGCAATAGAGATGATGTAATCTCCCGTATCCAGTTTCTTGTCTAAAGTCAGTTCTTCTTCAACATGGTTCGGAGTAGCCGGTTGGGTATAAACTTTGGTTGAGTTGTTCCAGTTATCTCCCGGCATCCATTGGGATATCTTGGGAGTCTTCAGTGTTTTGCTCCATACAACTTCCTTGGTTTGGGAATTTAGCAGGGATATTTCTACCGGCCAGTCATAATAGAAGGGTGACGAGCCTGTGTTGGTTACGTCAAATGATATTTTGAACGGCTCATCCGGCTTGATACTTGTTGGGTAACTGAAATTGGATAAAACAAAACGGTACCCCATTGTCTTTTGCAATAATTCAGCGTTTGGCTCAAAAGACGGGTCGTTAAAGTTAGCCCAGGTGATGCCTCCCAAGTGGTTGCAATGCAAATCACGTATTTGCTGGATGACCAGGTCTCTTGTCTTTTCATCTGCCACCACTTCTTCAAAAGATTTGAATTTATAGAGGCTTCCCCAGTTCCAGGTTATTTCTCCACCTATCGGTTGAGTTTTCCAGCGGTCGCCGAGCTTTTTCATTTCCTCGTAGCCACGCACCTTTTCTTCATCAATAGCCCATGAATCCCAATAGATTCCGAATTCATAATCTTTAAACTCGTACGCATAGCGAACCATTACTTTCTTGTTTTTGAAGGCAGCGGTAAATGCATCTCCCAACACCTTTTCAATGCCCGGTAACCAGGTACGGTTCTCTACATGATTGGGTTGGTCGTGAGGAGCCCATACTGTGGTGATGTCCGGGTCATGATGTTCCCCGAATTCGCCGATAATCCCCATTTCCACATACGCTACCCGCGGATCGTTGTCCCATGCTTGTCCAGCCTTCTCTACCAGTTTTTTCACTCTTTCCTGAAAAGTAGGGTGGCAATAGCCTCCAATAATAGGAGCGTTAAGATCGTCTTCATCGTATGTCTCTCCCGGAATGTCGCTTGGCCAATGCCAACCGTTCAGGTCGTCCGGGTTGTCTGTATGAGTGTTCTTGGCATATCCTCCGTGCCAGGGTTCCATCCATACGATATAGATACGTGGGATAACCTTGACATTGATATCTTCTACTCCCTGCCACCTGTGGTTACTGTAAGCTATAATCTTGTCGACACCGTCGCTTTCATTGTCCTCCAGCATATTCCATTGCATATATTCTTTAATGATGGAGCCGTAAGGATACGGATATTCGTCTCTTACCTTGTCATAGCCCGGGCCGAAGAATTCACGTAAACCTTTCATCGGATTTCGTATCGCATAAAGATATTCTGCCGGATTGACCGTAACTCTTCCGTCTTTGACTTCTATAGTTCCTCCCCCTTCGATAGGAGGGAGTATGCCATGGTCTTCTTCTTTACATGAATAAAAGAAGATACTCATCAATAGTCCTGTGATAAAAATAAATTTTTTCATGTGCTAAATGATTTATGTTAATATCCTTCGTTGTTTTCTGTGATAGCGTCATTGGCATCGACGGCTGCCTGTGGAATTGGGTATAGAACATGATAAGGCTGGATGGTGACTCCGGCATGGTCTTTCATATATTCGCCCAGTTTGCCGAAGCGGATTAAATCCCAGCGGCGCAGGTGTTCACAACATAATTCATGTAATCTTTCTTCCAGTACGACTTCGGCAAATTGTTCTTTATTTAGATTATCGGCTGCTGTTATGGAAGTCAGTCCTGCCCTGCCTCGTACTTCATTTAAGGCATCATACTTATCATTACTTGTGTCATCAATGCTGTTCAGCGCTTCCGCTTTCATCAAAAGCACGTCTGCATAACGAATCATTGTAAAATTCAGATTATCATCTTCAATCACATTACCTGTTTCTGCGTCCCAGAATTTGCCGGAAGAAGGAGGTGTCTGGGTGACGCCTGCATATTCTGTGATGAAGAATGCTTTTTTACGTTTATCGTTGTTATCATAAGAATCGTATAGATATTGTGTCGGACCGAATCCGCCCCAACCGCCAAAGTTGGTCGGGCCTCCTACATTACGAGGTCCCCAATAAGAATGCTGGATACTTCCCTCCAGTCCCCATGAACCGGAATGCTTGAATTGAATTTCAAATATATTCTCATATTCCTGATTCTTGTTTTTAGGATCGAATATATCCTTTAGATTATCGTACAATTTGAATTTGCCTTCGAGCATCCGGCAGTATTTTAATGCTTCTTCCGGTTTTCCCCACTGAAGGTAAATGCGTGCCAGCAAAGCTTGGGCAGCGTATGAAGTGGCTCTTCCTTTATCTTGGGCATTCGGCCAGGAGGTAGGGAGGCCGAGAGCTGCTTCCATATCCTGCGTAATCAGTGTGTAAACTTCGTCAACCGTAGCGCGCGGTCTCATGATTTCACTTCTGTCAATGGATGATTTTGTCCATAAGGGAACTCCACCGTACATTCTTACTAAGTCGAAATAGTAGATCGCTCTTAAAAAACGAGCTTGCATAATCATGGAACTATGAAGATCCGCACTGACTGCATCCGAAGGCATATCAATAACTGCATTGCAACGTTTGATACCTTCGTAACAGAGCCGATAGTGATTGTCCAGGAATTCGTGTGAAGCGGAAAAAGTATAGTAATGCAATTGGGAATAAGCCGCCCAACCCATATCAAACGGAATTACTTCATCTGTTCCGAATTCAGTAAGGGTAATGGTATATTTCCCGACAAAGACTTCCTGGAGCGTGCCATAAGCGGCATAAAGAGTTTGCTGCCAGTCTTCCGGTTTTTCATAAGCATTTTCCGGTGTTAGTACACTTTGGGGTGTCAAGTCAAGAAAGTTGTCGCAACTACATAATGTCAGGCAACTGAAAGCTAATATTGATAAATATTTTTTCATAATGTTTCTGTTTTTAGAAGTTAAGAGAAATACCACCGATAAAGCTACGGGCGTTCGGATAAGGATTGGTATTGTCGCTGGACTCTACATCAAATCCCGTAAATTCCGTAGCTGTGAATAGGTTTTGTACAGAGAAATAAACTCTGATATTTGAGGCTTTGATATTTCTGATGACGTTTTTCGGCAAGCTATAACCAATTTCCAGATTACGGAGGCGGAGATAGTCACCTTTTTGGAGATTGGCATCGGTACCATCTCCGTTGGCATAAGCACTACCAACTCTCGGAGCCGGATATTTGTTGTTCGGTCTGTCTTGTCTCCAATAATATTTGTAATAGTTTTCACTCATGTTTCCCCATACATTGAAAGAATTGAGGTAACGGTTCAGTGAATTGTTGATTTTATGTCCTCCTGCAAAAGTAAAGAACGCGGTAAGGTCAATACCTTTATATGAGAATGTATTCGTAAAGCTACCATAATATTTGGGAGTGGAAACTCCGCAGAAATCACGGTCTTCTCCGTTGATGACATAGTCTTTCTTGGCATCCAGAATCTTGCGGTCACCGGGTTGGGCATTGTACTTGGCAGCTTCGGCAGCTTCATTGGTTTGCCAGATACCTTCGGATTTCAATAAGTAGAACTGTCCGATAGGACGTCCCACAAACAATGTTTTATTGACGTCTTGTTTGCCGTCGTAAAGTTCTTTGATCTTGTTGTTATTATAAGAAATCATGAAGGCTGTCGTCCATAAGAAGTCTTTGGTGCTGATGTTGACTGTGTTCAACGTAAATTCGATACCTTTGTTATCGATTTTACCGATATTGGTGAGTGAAGTGCCGAAACCGGATTCCAGTGGAAGGGGGACTTCCCATAGCAGGTCGGTCGTACGTTTATAATAAGCTTCAATCGTACCGGCTATCCGGTTGTTGAATAACCCGAAGTCAATACCCAAGTCTAGTTGGTTGGCTTTTTCCCAAGTCAGTTCCGGGTTCGAGATGGAAGTTTGTACAGAACCGGTTACCAGATTATTTCCTAAGACGTAATTGGCTGAAGCACTTCCGAGGGCAATTGTCGGAGCATAAGCGAAATCTCCGATATTCTGGTTGCCCAATTTTCCGGCGCTGATTCTTAACTTCAGGTTGCTGATGACCGGAGCGTTTTCTTTGATGAAACTTTCTTCAGAAGCACGCCATGCAAGAGCCAGTGACGGAAAGAATCCCCATCGGTGTCCCGGAGCAAAACGGGAAGAACCGTCGCCGCGCATCGTCAATGTTGCCAAATAGCGGTTGCTGAAATTATAATTGAATCGTCCGTAGAAAGACACCAGAGAAGATGGGACTGCATACGAAGAGTTCGGTCCATGTTCTTCCGCTCCTTGCAAATTGTAATACTTGAGAATAGATGATAACTTTTTGGAGTCGGCGGTTACTTCTTCATAATCTGTTCTGGAAGCGGAGAAACCTGCCATTGCAGAAAGTTGATGTTCTTTATTGATGTCAAATGAATAAGTGGCAGTGTTCTCTGTTTGCCAATATCTTTTCTTGTTCGACATCACATTAGCATGGCCACCAGCCGTATAATGCTGTCCCATACGGCCGTCTTCGTAAGTATTTACTTTATAAAAGACAAGTTCTCCGCCGTTATCGGAACGTAATTTCAAGTTCTTTATCGGTTCTATCTCGATGTAGGCGGAACCTACGAATCTGGACTTGAGTGTAGCTTTGTCAAGCAGGTCAACAATAGCCACCGGATTTGCTCTCGTGTTGAGGAAACCATCGAAGTATTCTCCGTCTTCGGTATAGATAGGAGCTGTCGGTTGTGAACTAATGGCACTGAACATAGTTCCGTATCCCGAGTCGGCTTCTTCATTGATATTCATGAGCTTTGACTCAATGACATTGAAACGTACACCGTATCTCAGCCACTTGTTTAGTTTGGCATCCATATTATATCGGACGGTCAGCTTATTGAAAGACGAGTTTTTGATCGTACCTTTCTGATCATACCAGTCTACTCCTAAAAAGTGTTGTATATCGTTCTTCCCTCCGGAAATCGAGAAGTTATAGTTTTGGTATTGCCCGTTTTGGGTCACTGCGTCCTGCCAGTCGGTCGATTCACCACGGCTTAGCAAGCGTAGTTCTTCTGATGTCCATTTGTAGTTAGGCTGGGCAATGGATACTAATTCATAGTATTGCTGTGCGTTCATCAAATCTTGCTTGTTCAACATTCGTTGCGTACCGAAAGAGGCATTCAGGGAGATTTTGGCTTTTCCGCTTGTACCCTTCTTGGTAGTCACGAGTACTACGCCATTAGAACCTCTCGAGCCATAGATAGATGCGGAAGAAGCGTCTTTTAATATTTCGATAGATTCAATATCACCGGAAGATAAATCCTGCAAACCTCCTTGTACGGGAATACCGTCGACGATGTATAACGGCTCGCTGCCGGCTCGGAGCGAACCTACTCCACGAATAACGACAGAAGCATCTCCACCCGGTTTTACGGAGCCGGTAGTGACTTGCACGCCGGCGGCAAGTCCTTGCAGGGCAGTTGTCACTGTTCCTACTTTGGAGTTAGTAAGATTTTCTGATTTGATAGAGGCAACGGCACCCGTTAAATCGCTCTTTTTGGCAATACCATACCCGATTGCCACTACTTCGTCCAGATTAATGGCGTCTGCTGCCATTTGTATATTAATGACATTTTGCTTTCCTACGGTAACAGATTGTTTTACCATACCCACGAAAGTAAACTCCAGAACATTTCCTCTTTGGGCCCTGATGCTGTAGTTGCCGTTTGCATCACTTACTGTTCCTGTTTGAGTACCTTTTATGGTTATAGATACACCTGGCAATGTTTCATTACTCGTGTCGGTAACGGTTCCTCTAATGTTGATTGTCTGTGCATGTAATACACTGGCAAAAAAGATGGCTATAAATAATATAATGTGTTTTTTCATGACGCTTATTTTATAGGATTGTTAGTTAATAGGCCCGGATAGGAAGAACACCAATTTTCCAACCGCTTTTTGAGCAGATTTCCGAAACGATATTAGTCTCTTCGTAGAAATTCACATAATAGGCAGACCAACCGGCTTCTCCGTCACCTTCGCTTGAGGTCCAGTAGTTGTTTGCCGGAATATTGACTCCTTTCTCAGCTAATAAACTTTTAACTTTGAATACTTCGATCAGTTCTTCTCTGGAAGGGAGGAACCAGTCGGCATATACGGCATTTCCTTCAGTGACACTGTTGTTCAGACAAAGTTGGGCGGCAATTTTGACTCCTTGCCACTCGGGCCAGTTGTTCGCACTCTGCAATGCATTAAACTTTTTGACTATATTTTGAGTGTTTGTATAGCCGCTTCCCATGTTTTGACTCGTTCCGGCCGCGTCCGACGGATTTACCTCCGGACCGAATTGTTCTGTTCCCGTACCGATGTTACTCATGTTTACGATATATCCGTGTGCCTTTGCAGCGTCCACCCAGAATACAACACCTCCTCCGAGTTTGTCGCCAACATTCGTTTCGATAGTGATTGTTCCAAGATTACTTTTCCGTTCTCCCCTGATAATCATAATAGAGTTTACCCCGTATAATCCTTCCGGAAGTGTAAATTCTACTCCTTCTTCATTAAGAGTTAATGGCAGATTGTATTCGACGCCTGTCGGGTAGAAAGAAGCATATAATACGGCGACGTCCCCTGCTTCAAATCCTTTTCCCTGAATCTCGACTTTGCTCTTGGGCTGTACATTACCTGAAGGGAGAACGATATCAATGATCGGAACAACGAAAGGCACTTTGAAAGTTCCGTTTAAAACGGTCTGTTTCCCTGCTCTTTCAATTGTTACGGTATACTCGCCGCCTGCTTCTACCGGGACGATAAACTTCAGGTAACTGTCTGTAATCTCCGTGACTTCTACCTTTTCTTTCTGGTTGTCAGCGTTACTTAAATAGACTATATCTTCTTTTGCAAAACCGAGTCCGTTGATTTGCGCAACCTGACCGGGGATGATGTCATTTTCCGAAGGAAATTTTATTTCCTTTAGAATGGGGGCTATGGGAGTAGCGGTGTGTTCGTCGTCGCTATTACAACTATAAAAGCTGCATACTATCAAGCCCGATAAAATAGGGATGAGTAGTCGTTTCAAATAGGTTTTCATGGTTCATTAAATTTAAAAGTTGAACGATAAGGCTAATTCTTTTTCAAGCATGAAGTGCTTCACTTCATCGAGAGTGGGAATAGACGGTTGTGCACCCGAGCGTGTGACTGCAATGGCTGCCGCAGTGTTGGCAAAGTTGAGTGCTTCCCGGTCTATTTCTTTTTTTGCACAAACGACCGCCAATGCGCCGCAAAAAGTGTCACCTGCGGCGATTGTGTCGATCGCATTTACTTTACAACCGGGAAGTTGGATGGTTTCTTTAGCATTTTTCATGTATGCACCTTGGCTTCCCAGTGTGATTACCACATTGCTTGTACCCGCTTTCAGCAATGTTTCGGCTATTTCCTCAAGATTATTATCTGTATAATCTATCCCTGAGATGAATGAAGCTTCCAGCTCATTGACGACTAGTATATCAATGGCTTTCATCAGCTCCTCATCAATCAGGCAGG
>OGIY01000808.1_pt1 | contig 13834 bp, 8 predicted proteins | sample 1571931 | NCBI WGS metagenome assembly OGIY01 (sample SAMEA2582110, study PRJEB24529) | metagenome | biome: Human gut stool | place: China | collected 2011
GTGAACGCCTGATGAAGAAGATACATGTCCTGTTAGGGCAGATAGACGATGTCATTGCCCGGGAGAAGTCATCAGAGAACAATGAGGAGGTTGGGTTCACTCCGGCCATGCTGACTGAAATGGCAGGAGAATTGCGTCATGCACTGGAACAGGTTTCCGAGCCATCCGCGAAAGAGGAAAAGACTGAACTGAAAAAGAAACGCAAACAGCTGAAGGAACTGGAAGAACACAGGGACAAACTGCAGGAATACGACTGCCATCCGGAAACGCTGCAAGAGAGGAATTCCTATTCCAAGACGGACAAGGACGCTACTTTTATGAGAATGAAGGAGGATGCCATGCGCAACGGACAGACGAAGCCCGGTTACAACCTTCAAATCGGCACCGAAAATCAGTTCATCACCGATTTTGCACTCTTCCCGAACCCTACGGATACACTGACCCTGATTCCTTTCCTGCAATCTTTTTCAAACAGGTATGACCGGATGGCCCATACGGTGGTTGCTGATTCCGGCTATGGCTCCGAAGAGAATTACCGCTTCATGTCCGAAAACGGCATGGAAGCCTATGTAAAGTACAACTATTTCCACATGGAGCAGCGGCCGAGATTCAAACCGGACCCGTTCAAGGCCGAAAACTTCTACTACAATGAAGAACATGACTTCTGCATCTGCCCTATGGGGCAAAGGATGCGGAGGATAGGCACCAGGAATGTGAAAACCGCATCCGGATATGTCAGCGAAAATGCACGGTACAGAGCTGTCAGGTGTGAAGGCTGTCCCCTGCGATGCCGCTGTTTTAAAGCAAAAGGAAACAGGACGATAGAACTGAATCATAGGCTTAGACAATACAAGCGGAGAGCCAAAGAACTGCTCTGCTCTGAGAAAGGACTGAAACACAGAGGGCAGAGATGCATAGAACCGGAGGCCGTGTTCGGACAAATTAAAAACAATATGAACTACAAACGTTTCCGACATTTTGGAAAGGACAAGGTCTTCATGGACTTTGCCTTCCTAGCCATTGCCTTCAATATAAAAAAGATGTGTGCAAAACTGACAAAAAAGGGTATGAACTGGCTGATTAGACTGTTTTATGAGCTTACAACTGCTGTTTTTAGATGCTGGGAACACATAAATCAAAGAAATCTTCAAAAGATCGCAGCTTAAAGGAAGTGAACAGATTTGTATAGTGATGAACAAAAAAAGAGGTGCATCGTGCATTACGACACACCTCCACCAACAAAATACACGATGTAACACAACTATGTTTTACACATATCAATTATTTAATATCGATTCCACAAGGATTGAGTCCCGGACCACCACCACCTGTATATCCCCTACTTTCTCCTGTGTCCCATGGAGAAATCCAAAAAGCATATAAATCGCCACAAGTAACATAAAACTTCACTTTAACTATCTTGCCTGAAAGAGCAGCAAGTTTTTTACCTGATTTCCAAGTTACCAATTGTTTAGTACTGTTCAAATCATTCATTTCCTTACAATCCTCTCTGGAAAATCCCGTAATCACATTACCATTTTCATCCATTATCTCCACCTGCAAATCCTTTGCTTGTGCATTCACAAAAAAATGATTACCATCAAACTTTATTTTCTCGGTAACAAGTACCCCTTCTGTGTCTGTATGCATGGAAACGAACCCATCACGACGTAAAGTTGCCAACCCAGTAGAAGTAAATCCATCCCACATCACTTTATTCTTCATTCTTCCACTAGAATACAAATACAAAGAATCACCAACAATGAGAGGTACGCCAATAACAGACTGCATATTTCCCCAATTCCATGCCCCTTCCGTTTCATTTACTCCCATAACAGGTTCATAACTGGGACGATAAAAATGAAAACCATCCCGACTATATCCCATCCCTATTTCATTTCTTTTCTGAATACCTAACTTACCACAGAGATCATTCTCTGGTCCTTTCCACATAGCATAGAACCCTAGCATAACACTTTCATAAGGCATAGCATCAAAATTATAAATGGCTGGACGCACATCAGGAAATTCAGGATGTGGCAGTTCCTTATCGGAAGGAGTAAACCACAAAACTATATTTTTATCCTTTATTCCTTTAGCCAATGAATGCGCCACGCTAACTGCCATCTCTGGATCTTCATTTTCCAAATAGCCTCTAGAGCGTCCGTCTGCTTTACTCCCCTGCCGTAGACTAATAGCCCATTTTTGAGTAAACGGATTATAGAAAGCAGTGGTACGATCCCCCACCGGTCCTGATTGCGCAACTCCTTCCGACCAATGAATACCATCTTTTGAATATTTTAAAATTATTTTCCATCCTCCACTATGTTTTTCCACATTGAAGAGTTTGAAACGTTTTTCTGGTTCTGGACACATTTTATCGAGCCAAACTGTAGCCGCATCCCGATCACAAGTATCTACAATATTCGTACCCGGCACTATATCCATATTCACTTTTTCCCAATGCTTCCCATCTTTTGACTCTGCATAACAAGTATAAAAGCTTTGACGATGTTTGTGCATAGATCCGGCACCAGCCAAATACCACATTTTAAATTTTTGTTCGCTTTCATCATACCATATTCCATCACTGAAAGGAGCAGCATAAGGAGCACGTTCAAAAGTGTATTCCCACTCCTTATCCGGAGCAAGTACCGGATTATTCTCATAGAACATAGCCTTATGGGAAACACGCTCCATATCTGTTTCTGCAATTAAAAAATCATCAACGAATAATTGGCGTCCTAAATTTACAGAAATAACAGTCGGTTTGTTTGAAATATAAGGTAAAGACATTTCGCGACGTACTCCATCATCAATCATACTAGGAGGCCATTGCTCGGGCAGCACAATGCCATTATGCAATGTTCGACCATTCTCTTTCACCGTTTTATCATTGGAAGATGACACACAGCCGGCAAAGCAAGCTGCACATATAATATAATAAAATACTTTCATAATTATTCTATTTTTAATTACCATCCTGGATTATTTTTAGTGATATATGGATTACCCTCTACTTCATCAATTGGCAATGGAACCCATTCATTCTTATTTTCCTTAAACCCCATATATTGAGCCCTGCTAAACCTTTTAAACAAAGGATCAGTATTTTCCAATTCGCGAAAACGCTCTACTACTTTACCCCAACGAAGCAAGTCAAAGAATCGGGAGCCTTCATAGGTAAGTTCTAGAATACGTTCATCTTCAATAGTTCTCATATTAGCTTCTGTTACATGAGGTACTCCTACCCTATCGCGTACTTTGTTTATTGCTTCTAACGGGGTTATGTTTGCAGTGGCTTTCCCTCCCATTACTACAGCTTCAGCATACATCAGCAAAACATCCGAATAACGAATCATTCTCCAGTTTACTCCTTGTGCACGTCCATTAAAAAAATGCCCACCAGCATCATCTGTCGGAGGTAAGGTCCAATCCAACCATTTCCTACTACACATTTTATATCCCATTGCCAACTCATATTGTTCACCAAATGTTCCTTCCTTTGAACCCATTTCTGCTTCCCAGTCCTTCCCTTCAAGAAAAGTAACCTTCATACCTTTCGGACGTATAATCTCCGATACATTATCATTAAAAACAAACGAACCAAACATACGTGGATCAGTTTCTCCTGTCACTGTTTTTGACGCTACAAATTTATCATATAACCAATTGTGCATAACCTGTGCAGAACTATTCGAATTTCTACTTCTATTCATTATACACATTTTACACCGGACGTCATTGAACAACCCACTGTCCACAAATCCTGGGTTAAATCCTGTATTCAACACTCCGACAAATTGTACTTCAAAAATAGATTCATCATTATTTTCATGTGCCACATCAAAGTTCCATGAATAGTCATCTACCAATCTGTAGTCCCCACAATTACCATTAATGATTTCTGCAAAAGCCGCAGCAGCCTCATTATAATAAGTTATTTGTGAAGTTCCATATTTGGGTTCAATACCGGATCTATAAAGATATGACTTACCCAAAAGTGCATAAGCAGAAGCTTTCGTCACACGTCCTTTATTTTTAGCATCCCAAAAATTCTTGTCAGGAAGTAAATCTTTAGCTTTGATCAGATCATCTATAATAAAATCCCAAGCCTCTTCAGGTGTTGCCTGAGGCTTATATTCATTAGGAGCCTTAGGCAATTCTTTAATCAAAGGAATATTCCTATAATTGATGAATAAAAAGAAATGTGTAAATGCACGAAGAAAATAAGCCTCCCCCAAATATGCATCCTGTAATTCTTTATTGCTGAATTCTATTTCAGTAAGACTTTCAATCATTTGGTTAGCTTGGGAAGCAGCTGTATACATTAACTGAAAAGGTTGAACCAATGAATAATAGGAAGGGGTAAACTCTTCATTATAAGCACCTGGTACTCCATAATCAGCTACCGAACACCCCTCATCACTACGAGTCAACATCAAACCAAATCCACAAGCTCCCAAATTACGAGGAGTCGAAATATACCCATAGATACCAAGAATTCCCTTATTACAATTTTCTAGTGTAGTATAAAATGAATTAACGTCTGATTGATTAGGATTCACCGCCAAATCATTAAAAATATCTTCACATGAGCCCATCATTCCAATAGTTACAAAACTGATGATGATAACTATAATTTTACGCAACATTATTTTCATACTTATTCTGTTTTTAGAAAGTTAAATTGACACCAAGATTATATACTCTAGAATTCATTGTTGCTTCATGAGGACTTTCCTGTGCTTGCCAGAAACCATCCACACCTCTGTCAAACAACACGTTTGAACTAACTTCGGGATCATACAAGGGATATTTTGTGATAGTGAATAAATTTTGTACCCCCGCATATATTCTAAATGATTCTATATGGAATTTTTGCAATAATTTCTTATTAAAGGAATAACCGATTTGTAGATTCTTGCATCTGAAATAAGAACCATCCTCCACATAGAATGTACTTGGAAGCGAGTTTATGCCAGAACTGTTTTTACTATTCAGTTTAGGAGCTTCTGCATTAGGATTTTGCGGAGTCCATGAATTATAGAAAGCATCCTTTAGGGTAGCACTATTAGCTCCTCCAAAATACCAATCATATTTCATTAAAGCAAAAATATCGTTACCTTGCGTTCCTTGGAAAAAAGCAGTCAAATCCCAATTCTTATAACCTACATTTATATTTAAACCATAAGTAAAATCCGGATGAGGATTACCAATATCCGTTTTATCATTCTCATCAATCTTCCCATCCGGTTTTCCTGTCAATACACCATTCACACTACCATTATTATCCTGAAAAATAAAATTACCATCATTATCAAAACCTTCCACCACATATCCCCAAAAGGTACCAATAGGCAAGCCCGGTTTAGTAATAGTAGGACGGTCATTAAAAGAACCACTCATCATCACCTCTGCCTTAATGGGTTGTACTCCCTCACCCAAACTCTTTACTTTATTTCTTAATGCCGAAATATTGGCAGTAACATCCAAACTCCAATCCTTCCAATTATTACGATAACCTACCGTAAATTCAAAACCTTTATTTTCAACAGATGCAGAATTAAAAACTGGCAAATCCCCCCCATTAGTCATAATGGTTTGCCCTGATGATGCTAATGGAAGTAATGGAGCAAGTAAGTCATTATTATCTTTCCAAAAATATTCAGCTGTAAAAGAAATTTTATTATTCAGAAAAGCCATTTCCAATGCTACGTTTTTAGATATTGATTTTTCCCAAGTCAAATTTTCCTGAGCAAATTTGGTTACATAACCATTCATCACACTACTTTGACCAATCTGATTTTCACCGAATACAGAAGGTATTGGACCATAAGCCGTAGAAAGGAAAGAATATGAATCTATAAAATTAGCTCCTAATTCACCATAACTAGCTCTAATCTTCATTTTACTTATCCATTCTATATTAAAAAAATTCTCTTCATGTATATTCCAACCCACTGAAACCGAAGGAAAGTAACCGACCCTATTTCCTTTAGCAAATTTGGAAGATTTATCACTACGAATACTTGCAGAAACAAGATAACGCTCCTTATAGTCATAGTTCAAGCGAGCAAAAAAGGAGAGTAAAGCTGAATTGTATTCTTCACTTGTTATATCTCCTTTCCCATTAAAAATAGTAATATTAGGACCACCCAAATCTGTAGAACCAGAACCAATCCCCATAGTTCTATAGTATTCTCTCATCCAACTTGTACCTACCATTGCGTCAATAGTATGACCAGCAAACATATTCTTATAAGTCAAAATGTTATCAATTGTATAACTAAATCGCTGTCCACGACTTTCAGATAGTGAATTAATCGTTCTGCTATAATCAGGATCTGCATTACCATTCTCATCCCAATTGGAGTCAAAAGCAATGGACCGAGATATATTATTTGTTGATATATAGTCACCTCCAAGTAGTAGCTTATAATCCAATCCTTTATATAAATTCAGTCCTATATTCAAACTACCAGTAACATTAACTGTTTTATTTCTTCGAACAGTATTGGAATAAGATGCAAACGGATTAGTAACTTTTCCTTCATTTACATAATAATCTTTACCTGCAGATACATACCTTCCCTCTACATCAGTCATTGGAACAGTAGGAATCCCCATCACCATCCTTACTTGAGGCTCCTTATTTGTAAAAGCAGCAGAAAGAGTTTCACTAACAGTCAAACGTCCTTTCTTAAACGTTCCATTGACACGTGCATTATATTTCTTAAAACCAGAAAATTCCATAATACCTTGCTGATCAAAATACCCCAAACTTGTATTAAAAGTTGAATATTCACCACCACCAGAAATTGAAGCATTCAAATTATACATAGGAGCATTTCTTAGATATGCATCTTGCCAGTCAGTATTAATATCAGGATTAGTAGGATGAATATTTTCTGGAGCTTGAGTCTGGTTTGTTGAATTTTCAACAATTTGCTTAGTATATTCGCGATGCTCATTTGCATCTAGAAAATCAAGATATTTAGAAGGAGTCTGCAAAGAATAGTTTGCAGAAATTTCAACTTTTGCTTTACCTTTTTGACCATGCTTGGTAGTTATCAGCACAACCCCATTTGCAGCGCGAGAGCCATAAATGGCAGCCGCCGAACCATCCTTCAGGATTTCTATTGATTCAATATCTGAAGGATTCAACGAATTTAGCCCATTATTAGAAAATGCACCATCAATAACATATAAAGGTTCAGTAGCACCAAATGTACCTGCTCCCCGAACAAGTATCTTGATATCTGCCCCAGCTTCTCCCCCCTTTTGCAATATTTCTACTCCTGGAGCCCTCCCCTGCAAAGCAGCTGCAACAGAATGCCCCATCTGTTTACTCAGTTCTTTTGCAGGCACTGTCGCCACGGATGCTGTCAAACTAGATTTTTTTTGAGTTCCATAACCAACCACCACCACTTCATCTAATTGTTCCAAATCCTCTTTCAGAGTTATATTCACATTCTTTTCCCCTTCCAAATTAACAGCAAGAGTCTTATAACCGATAAAACTAATAATAAGAGTTGCATTCGCAGGAGCTTTAAGTAAAAACTTACCATCCATATCAGTAATAGTACCATTAGTAGTCCCCTTTTCCATCACATTAACTCCTACGATAGGTTCTCCCATAACATCCATCACAAGCCCTGAAATATCTTGTAATTTTTTCTCGTTCAACATGGACTGTTCTACCTCCTTCTTCCGAATAACGATATTTTTATCTTTTATCTCATAAGAAACATTTTGTCCTTCCAAGATTTGCTCAATAACTTCTTGCAGTTGCTCAGCGTCTATATCAACAATCTTTTTCGTATCTAAATCCCCAGCTATATACACAAATGAATATCCACTTTTTTCTTTTAGCTCAGTCATAGCTTTTTTCACCGACACTTTATTCATTTTCAATGGTATATTCTGTGAGAAGATATTCAAATTAAGGCAAAGCAAAGCCCCGACCAATAATATGGCCTTTCTCTTGTTTTTCATAAATTAGTAATTTATTAATTAAAAAATTAAATGAACTTAGCTTTTAAAGAGAAAAATCATTAACTTTGCATTCTCTAAAAGCGCACTCACAATCATAAGTCGAAAAAGAGATTTCATCAAGGTGGGAAAATCCCTATATCTTCCCACCTTTTCTTTTTCATCCCTTTCGTACCCCTATCACAGTATTACAGCTCTAATTCTATTCATACTTTTAATTTTAAGGTTAAACAATTTTAATCCACTCCCTACTTAATATAAAGTTATATTGTGTCCTTCAATAATATAATGAATCTTACGGGTCGCAGATAATGCTTCCAAAACTTCCTGAATATTTTGCTCACGATGAACGAAATTTCCATAGAACCTGAAAGTATTCAAAGTATCACTAGCTATTTGTATTTTCACATTATAACTACGTTCTAACTCCTTCACAACATCCGGCAACAATTCCTCATCAAAAAATAAATATCCATTAGTCCATTGTAATGCATTGGAAACAGTAGAATACTCCACATGCATTCTGCCATTCTTTTTATTCAAGACCACCCTTTCATTGGGTAACAAAAAAGCTTCTTTTTCTTTTTTCAATAAATTATTCAATGCCACTTTTCCTTCGGACAAAGAAACAATGGCTTCTGCATCATCCGGATAGTCCCGAAAATTAAATTTCGTTCCCAATACCTTTACCAGCAAACTATTCGTTTTCACAAGAAATGGAACTTCTTCATTTCGTTTAACTTCAAAATACCCTTCTCCTATCAATTCTATTTTTCTATTCCCTACTCCGAATCCTTGTGAATATGTTATACGCGATCCGGCATTCAACCACACTAATGTCCCATCCGGCAAGGTCAATTTTGTTCTGGAACCAAGAGGAGCCTCCACAATGATATCCGAAAATACCTCTTTTATACTTATTCCACCCCTCCAATAAGAAAAATAAGAAACTGAGAACAATACAACAATAACAGCTGCATAACGCCAAAATTTAGACAAACAGAAATTTTCACGTTCTCTTTTATCATTCAACCTCTGATTAGCAATTCTATTTTTAAATTGTTCAAATGCTTTGCTCTTATCATATTTAACATCCTCTTTCACACTTATGGCAGAAAACCAAATTTCTTGCCGCTGCATAAAATACTTTTCATTTTCCACAGACGCAGCTATCCACTCCTTCAGTTCATGCACAGCATTTCCATCCAACTCATTACTTAAATAGGATACTATTAATTCATCAATATGTTCTTTTTCTGCTTTCATCTTTGTTGTTTCTAAAGTGAAGACGATTTATTTTAAATACAGGGTAGTCCTAAAAGAACTTTTTTCTGTTTTAACACGAAAAAAATAAAATCAAAGCAATTAAATATTTGCTCAATTCAGTCTGAAGGAAAGATAATGCATTCTTTATATGATACTTAACCGTATTTATGGAAATACCTAATTCCTGAGAAATTTCTTCATATTTTTTCGCCTCAAATCTACTTTTTTCAAAAACACATCTACATTCAACCGGTAGTTTATCTATTGCCATACGGATTTCATGCTCCAATTCACGTTCTAATAATATTCCCAAAGGATAATTATCCGACTGCAAATACTTTTCTTCAGACATCTCTTCCGGTACTAAAACTGAAAATGAAATTTCCTTTTTTTCAGATCTAGATTTCAGATAGTCTATACAACGATTACGAACGGCCTTTATCAGATAACTTCTAATAGTAATAGTAATGTTTAAAGTTTCTCTGATTTCCCAAAGGTGAAATATTACATCTCCAACTATAGTTTCCGATAAAAAATTATCGTTCAAATATTGATTTGCTATATGACATAAAAGAACATAATGATAATCATAGATGTATTTATAAGCATCTTCGTTGCCATTTTTCAGTTGTTCTACAATCAGTTTCTCTGTGTTTTCCATTTTATTTCTTTTGAAAAAGGAATAAAGTTAACGGGAACAAATTTAGAAATTAATTCTGAGTAACTTTATAAAAGAGCAAAAAACAAATCCGTTAATCTTATTATCACACCTTAAATGGTTACAATAAAGACTAACGGATTTCCCTATTCTAGTTTTAAAACTATATCCAACACTTCAGATAAAACGAATCTGAATCATCCATCCATAAGGATTAAAATCGAAAAGAACCTTATCAGCATCCTTCTTTAGAAAAAGCTTTTTCCCATCTTGCCTAATCTCCGAAACTCTGTTTCCCACAGATTTCAATACCATAGTCAGTGGTTCTGTAAATAATTGTGCATTCATATCCAAATGAGGAGTTATGTCATAGCCGTTTTCTAGCACATTCAAGCGATTTTTTTCTCGTTCTTTTGTATAGGCAACTACCTCTCTAAATGTACCCACCCATATTTCATTTTCCATAGCCTTTACCTTATTTCCACAATATTTTAGGATTTTGAAAAGCATCATATCCCTGCGATATTCCATGTATCATTGCCAACTCCCTATCTACCGGAGTTTACCAAGCTTTCCACCCATTTATCTAAAGACGCAGGAGTCGATTTCGACTTATCTCCCCCGATGGGATATTGTTCGGTACATGTACCTACCCTGTTCTTATCAAATGATAACTGATAGCACACACTCTGTCACCCTTATAAGGTGCCACATAAACATCTTGTGTGAACCCGTTATCCCTGATCTCAGCCCCTGTCTGTTTCACCAATTCTATTCGAGGCGATGATTCCGGCATAGAAACATACTCTTCATATACTCCCGGACGGACAAGTATAGATATTGTTTTCTTGCCACCACCAACTGCCGCATTCACTGCTTCCTGAACTGTAAAGAAATCCCCACTCCCATCTTTCGCCACCACATAATCATAACGTCGCACATATTTTGCCAAAGCCGGCACTTCTTCCATCAAAGCGTCCACAACCAACCTGGCAACTAGACGTCCACCATATATATATTCAAGTGAGTATTGTCAATTTTCCCTTCCGGACAAAATTCATATTGTCCGGAAGGAATCCACATAAACAATTTTCTTGAATTCTCGACTCCCATACCGGTAACCAAGTCATGGATCAATTTATTCAAATCAATAAAAGATACATTCATTTCTCCGGCTACCCGACGGGGAGATTCCAGATATTTCCCATGGGTATCAACCAATACCGGACCTTCTTTTTCATAACTACCCTTTATCTCCGTCACACCTTTAGGGGGGGGGAAATTACGACGAACTATAGAATTGAACAGTACAGGATTTCCTCCCTTAGCACATGTTCCATTCACAAAACGTCTTAAATTATCATCAAAGGTACTTCCGGATTCTGTATGTAATGTGACTCTAGATTTCTCATCATTATGCCCGAATTGAATAAATACATAATCACCTTTATGAATTTTAGAAAGCACTACATCCCAACGTCCTTCATTGATAAAACTGAGTGAACTTCATCCATTCATAGCGTGATTATCCACCACAACCTCTTCCGTAAAATATCCGGGAAGCATTTGTCCCCAACCACGCTCTATATTACCATTCTTCAGACTTTTATTCGCCATGGTAGAATCACCAATCATAAAAATAGTAATGGGCTCTTTTCTCTCAGCAATAAAAGCCGATAACAGGAGTAAAGCACATAAAACAAGTAATACTTTTAATTTCATGTTTTTCATATACATTTTATAAGTTAAAAGATTTAGGCAAAAGTAAACAAGAAAAGAAACCATAAAAAATGATACAAGAATATAGAAAATTGCTCAAAATCAATAGTTCAAGTACTCTTTCAGTAAATAAGAACTAATAAAAAGATGTTCAAACAACATCAATTTGCCACTTGAACATTTTTTCAATTCTTCAAATTCATATCGAAACATCGAAGGTTCTCCCCAATAGACAAACTCTTCCAAAAAGGCAAAATATGAATGTCCAACTGTCAGAATGATGCAGGCAAAGAAAGTAACTGATACATCAATGTATGTGCCATACGTTCTTGACCATTGGTATTAGGATGCAAACGATCATACCCCGAATCATAGAAATAAATAAGTTGTTCTTCAATCATCGGATTCATACCTGTAACCGAATTAAAATCTATTACAGGAACTCCCCACAAATTACCTGCTTCCTTAATGGCCTGTACATAAGCGTCCACATATTCTCCGCATTTATTCTGATAGCTTTCATCCGGTTGTACGTTCTTTTCGCCGAATTCCGCTAAAGAACGATGCAATGGGGTCAACAAAATAATTTGTTTATCGGGAAACAATTTTTTCAAATGACTCAAACCAATATTAATACGGCCTTTATACGTATCATTCGTCATTATAGGAACACGCCTTTTACGCGTTTCCAGTTTTTTAGTTTCACCACGGGCAGCCATCACCTGCTCTTCTTTCTCTGCAAACCAAGTCCCGACAGGTACACTGCTATTAAAATCATTTGTCCCCATCAAAACCACGATGGCATCAACCTCTTCTCCATGCTCCTTTTTCAATTGTTCTGCCTGACGGGGTACATCATTCCATTGACGTCCACTCACTCCATACACATAAGGAGTGATATCCAACCATTCTTTCAAAAAATCCCAATACTTTTTTATGTTATCTCCATAACAATTGGGATCAGTTATCGAGTCTCCTATATAACCAACCTTTTTTCCATACCATGGATGCCGGATATAACCTTTATTACATGATTCTTTTCCACAAAGAAACGTTTCCTGTCCGTGTAACAGCAACGGACATGCTAATAAAAAAGCAAATACAATAAACTGTCTGTTTTTCATAAGTAACTGTTATTTTTTCAATCAGTAAAGTGACATCAAAGATATAAAATAAGAAATAGAAAAACAGCTATCACATACTTTTATTTTCATTTGCCCTCTTCTATCATTCATAAGACAAAAAGTCCGAAAGGTCATAATAAACAAAACTTTACATTTTTAAATTAATTTGTTAACAAGGTGCGATATATTTATAAAGCATGTTATAAAACGGCGAAATACAGACTAAAAACTTGCTATTATAAACAAAGTCCGTATCTTTGCAGTGTGTTTTTCATAGTATTAGATTTAAGGTTAACAAAAGATTGGCTGTCTGGGATAGATAGCCTTTTTTTATGCTCTTTTTTTCGTATATTTGAGGGACATATAACCAGAATGAATATTATGAGAACAATCATGTTAACTCTGTTACTCTCTGTTGCGGCAATATCGTCATTTGCCCAGACAAATACTTATCGGGAATGTACAAGTCAGAATTTTAAAATAATCTCATATACACGGGAGCTTTCTCCCCAAGGATGCCAGCAATCTCCGATATATGTGAAGCCCAAGCGTTCGTAATACGAAGTATGACTGGTGCTTAAATATAATTTCGAGAATCCGAATTTCAGTGTATCCTTCTTGGCTTGTTCTATTAAAAGATTGGCGTAATGATTTCCCCTATACTTTTCTTCAATGAATAAGGCAACTAACCAAGGATATAAATCCGCGCGAGAGTTAAAATCGTTGCTGGTAAGTCCCGCACATCCTATTATTTCATCACCATTCATTAAAAGGTACCATTGAGGAATGGGATTTTCGGCATTCAGAGAATGTCTGAAACAATTGTCATACACCATTTTCGTGTTTTCGTTACCCCACTTGCTTTGGAAATAGGCGATAGCTCTTTCCAGATACTGAGGTGAGTCTCTGAGTGAAACTAGATTCATACGTTTATTGTATTGTTTATATTTAATATTGCCAAAGTTATAAAAGTATTTTTGAAAACCAATAGGTTGCCTGTTTTATCTGACTAATTCTGTATATTTGCAAGTATGTCCTGCTTATTAAATAACATCATAATATATATATGGAG
>OGIY01000809.1_pt1 | contig 13806 bp, 9 predicted proteins | sample 1571931 | NCBI WGS metagenome assembly OGIY01 (sample SAMEA2582110, study PRJEB24529) | metagenome | biome: Human gut stool | place: China | collected 2011
GTAGCGAACTGGCTGCTATTGATATGATTCGGAGTGTACGGATGAGCAAGGCTGCCTCCCTTATTATGGAGAACAGGTATTCCATTCAGGAAATAGCCGAAATGGTAGGATATAGTGATACACGTACGCTCCGAAAGCATTTTACCGAGCAATTCGGAGTGTCTCCATCCAAGTATATGGAAAAGGATTGAATCTGCTTCTTATCCGAAGCAGATTCCCATCCGTTTGCCTTGTACAATCAGGTCATGGTTCTCATTGACAAGTTTTAATTTACCAGCCACTTCATTCAGAGGGATGGAGCCAATTTCCGCACCTTGCAGAGAGACCATTCGTCCGAATTGTCCGGAAGCAATCAGTTCTGTGGCATGTCCACCCATACGAGTGGCCAGATTACGGTCGTAGGGAGTAGGAGAGCCGCCACGCTGGATATATCCCAGTACAGTTTCACGGGTCTCGAATCCGGTTTCATATTCTATTTCTTGGGCTATATATTCGGCGGCTTTTTTGCCGTCCATGGTTTTGATGCCTTCTGCGACAACAACAATGGAATAGGGCTTCCCTTTTTTCAAGCGTTCAATGATGGTATTGCCTATATTATGAATATCATAAGACAGTTCCGGAATAAGAATCACGTCACCGCCTCCCGCCATTCCGGAATAAAGTGCAATCCAGCCAGCTTTATGTCCCATCACTTCAATAACCATGACACGTTGGTGTGAACTGGCTGTAGAATGCAGCCGGTCAATGGCATCGGTAGCAATGGTCACGGCAGAATCGAATCCGAATGAAACGTCTGTTCCCCAAACATCGTTATCTATTGTTTTAGGTACAGAAACAACGTTCACACCTGCTTGGGCCAGTTTGGCTGCGGTCTTTTGGGTTCCGTTTCCGCCGATACATACGATACAGTCCAGACCTAGATCATGGATATTCTTTAACATCAAAGCCGGTTTGTCCTCCGAGGCTGCCGACAGGCGTTTCTTGAATGGCTTTTCTCTGGAAGTGCCTAGTATTGTCCCTCCCAGATTTAACAAGCCCGATAATGATTTTTCTGTCAATGGTTCTACGTCATTGTCCAGCAATCCCCGGAATCCGCTATGAATTCCATAAACTTCCATACCGTAATGATTTATCGCTGTTTTGCAAACTCCTCTAATTGTGGCGTTTATTCCTGGACAGTCTCCTCCTGATGTCAATATTCCTATCTTCATAGCCTTTGATGTTAAGTTGTAAGCGACCGTAAAGATAACAAAAAATAAAAGTAATGTAGAAAACTATAAAAAAAATAATGTTATCAGCCATTATAATATAGAAATAAGCTATTTTTGCAAGATATAACGAATCGTATACTAAGACAAATGAATTCTACCAGATTAATTAGTACGCTATTCAAGCCCAGACAAAAAGCGACAGCCTTGTATGCAACTCAGGCTGAGGCGCTCCAACATAAAGTGTTTTGCCGGCTGATGAAGGATGCGGCCCATACGGAGTGGGGATTGAAATATGGCTATAAAGACATAAAGAGATATCAAGACTTTCAACGTGTACCTATACAGACTTACGAAGAAATCAAGCCATACGTAGAACGGATGCGTCATGGAGAGAAAGATGTCCTGTGGCGTGGAGAAGTGCAGTGGTTTGCCAAATCTTCAGGAACAACTAATGACAAAAGTAAGTTTATTCCTGTCAGCAGGGAGGGACTTCATGATATTCATTATGCGGGTGGTATGGATGCAGTGGCGCTGTATCTCCAACAAAATCCTGAGAGTCGTTTTTTCTCTGGAAAAGGTCTGATTCTTGGAGGAAGCCATGCACCAAACTATAATGTGAAACGAAGTCTTGTAGGAGACCTTTCTGCCATATTGATTGAAAATGTGAATCCGTTGGTCAATCTGATTCGGGTGCCCGATAAAAAGATTGCGTTGCTGAGTGATTTCGAGGAAAAAGTAGAAAGGATTACTCGTGCCACAATGAATCAGAATGTGACCAATCTTTCAGGAGTGCCGTCATGGATGATGGCTGTACTGAAACATATTCTGGAAGTGAAGGGAACGGATAATTTGGCGGAAGTATGGCCTGATTTGGAAGTTTTTTTTCATGGAGGGGTTGCTTTTACTCCTTATCGCGAACAATATAAACAGCTTATTCGTAGCGACAAGATGCATTATATGGAAACATACAATGCCAGTGAAGGTTTTTTCGGATTACAAAGTGATTTCAGTGATCCTTCCATGTTGCTGATGATTGACTATGGGGTATTTTATGAATTTATTCCGATGGAAGATGTCGGTACTGAAAATCCTCATATTGTTCCGTTAACAGATGTGGAGTTGAATAAAAATTATGCGATGGTCATCAGTACTTCCTGCGGATTGTGGCGTTATATGATTGGTGATACCGTGAAGTTCACCAACAAACACCCCTATAAATTTGTTATAACAGGGCGTACCAAGCACTTTATTAATGCATTTGGTGAGGAGTTGATGGTGGATAATGCGGAACAAGGGTTGGCAAAAGCCTGCGAGGCGACCGGTGCACAGATTATTGATTATTCTGCTGCTCCTGTTTTCATGGATGCACATGCCAAGTGCCGTCATCAGTGGCTGATAGAATTTGCCGTTATGCCGGATTCTTTAGAGAATTTTAGTCGGGTTCTTGACACTTCTTTACAACAAATTAACTCCGATTACGAAGCTAAACGCCATAAAAACATTACCTTGCAGCCGTTGGAAATAATTGTGGCGAGACCTAATCTGTTCCACGATTGGCTGAAAGAAAAAGGCAAATTAGGCGGACAGCACAAAGTGCCGAGATTGAGCAATACGCGTGATTATATAGAAGAAATGCTAAGCTTGAACCAATAAGAACATGAATTGGAAAAAACATAAATTACCTGCTTTGTTGATGCTGATGATCGTGGTGTATTCCTGCGCAAGCATGGGAACACCGGATGGAGGTCCGTATGATGAGGAGCCGCCCAAGTTTATCAGAAGCTCTCCCAAGCCGTATGCAACAAACAATAAGAATAAGAAGATTGCCATTGAATTTGATGAGTTCATCAAATTAGAGAAAACATCGGAGAAGGTGGTAGTGTCTCCTCCTCAATTGGAACAACCTGATATTAAGGCAAGCGGCAGAAGAGTATTGGTTAACCTCATGGACTCATTGAAACCCAATACCACTTATACCATTGATTTCTCAGATGCCATTGTGGATAACAATGAGGGTAATCCGCTAGGTAATTATGCTTTTTCTTTTTCTACGGGAGAAGCCATTGATACACTGGAAGTTTCCGGAAATGTATTGGCTGCTGCTGATTTGGAACCTGTCAAAGGTATGATGGTGGGATTGCATGCAGATCTGAGCGATAGCGCTTTTGTCAAGAAACCGTTTGACCGTGTATCCCGTACTGATAGCCGAGGGCGTTTTACCATCCGCGGTATCGCACCTGGTAAATATCATATCTTTGGTTTGATGGATGGTAACCAGAATTATTTGTATGACTCCAAGACCGAGATGATTGCTTTTTGTGATTCTATTATTATTCCTTCCATGGAGGCTGCTGTGCGTCAGGATACGTTGTGGAAGGATACAGCGACTATCGATACGATTAAAACAGTGGGGTATACCCGTTTTCTGCCGGATAATATTGTTCTAAGAGCATTTAAGGGAATAAATAACCGCCAGTATCTGTCCAAGAGCGAGCGTGATAAAGAGAATCATTTTATATTATCTTTCAGTGCGCCGGCCGATACGTTGCCTGTTTTGAAAGGATTGAACTTTGATGAGAAGGATGCGTTTATTATAGAAACGACTCCACGAAACGACTCAATTTGTTATTGGATCAAGGATTCGTTGGTTTATCAGATGGATACGCTGGAGGTTCAGTTGGATTATTTATATACGGATACACTAAACCGGTTGGTTCCCAAAACCGATACCATTTATCTGGCTAATAAACTGACAAGAGAGCAACGGGAAAAATTGCAGAAAAAAGCGAATGAGGAAAAGGAGAAGGAACGTAAAAAAAGGGAGAAAAAAGGAGATACCATCAGGGTGGAACCAACTAAATTCCTGACTATGAACGTCGATGCTCCGTCAGCATTCGATATATACAGGAATATCTATCTATCTTTTGAAGAACCTGTGGCAAGCATAGACACGGCGGCCATTCATATGGAAGTAAAGGTGGATAGTGTGTGGCAACCGGCTCCTTTCTTCTTTATGGCTGACTCGTTGATGCCACGTCAATATCAGATATTGGCAGATTGGCAACCGGAGCAGGAATATCAGTTGACTATTGATTCTTTGGCGTTTATTGGTATTTATGGGCTGCATACGGACAAAGTCCAGCAAACGGTGAAAGTGAAAAAAATGGACGAGTACGGAACTATCTTGTTGAATATAAAAGGAACTGCTCCCCATGCTGTTGCCGAGTTGTTGGATGCGAATGGAAATGTATTGCGCCAACAACCGGTAACGGAGGAAGGAACGGCGGACTTCTATTTCTTGAATCCGAGTACGAAATATTATATACGTTTGTTTAACGACCATAATAATAACGGAGTTTGGGATACGGGAGATTATGATAAGAAGATTCAGCCTGAAGAGGTTTTCTATTTCCCGAAAGTTTGGGAAATGAAAGCTAACTTTGAATTTGAAGAGAATTGGGATGTGAATGCTATTCCTATAGACAAGCAAAAGCTGGATGAAATAAAGAAACAAAAACCGGAAGAGACCAAAAAGGTGCAAGATAGAAATAAAGAAAGAGCTAGAAAACTAGGCCGATGAAAAAAACTATTCTCATATTATTGTGCGGCTGGTTTGCCATTATGGCAACCAGGGCGCAATGTGCGGCACAAAACGAAGCTATCCAGGCAGGTGAAGAATTAGTGTACGATTTAAAGTTTAACTGGAAATTCATTTGGGTTGCTGCCGGACAGGCAAAAATGGACATGCAGGCTATTACTTATCAGGGGAAACCTTGTTTTCGTAGTAACTTGATTTCTGTCAGTAACAGACAAGTTGATTTCTTTTTTAAGATGCGTGATACATTGACTTGTATTACCAGCAGTCGTCTGGAACCTGTTTATTTTCGTAAAGGAGCCGAAGAGGGCGACCGCTATACGGTGGACGAAGTATGGTTCAGTTATAAAAACGGGAAATGTATTGCCGATCAGCGTCGTATGAGGAGGGAACGGGATACGGTGAAATCGAAAGACCAAAGTGATGAGTGTATTTTTGATATGCTGAGCATATTGATGAGGGCACGTTCATTTGATGTAAGTGACTATAAAGTCGGCGATAAAATATTGTTTGATATGGCTACAGGTACTAAAGTAGAGCAGCAAACATTGATTTATCGTGGCCGGAAGAATTTTAAGGCGGAGAATGGTGTGAAATACCGTTGTTTGGTCTTTTCCTTGGTAGAGTATAAAAAAGGAAAAGAAAAAGAGGTAATAACCTTTTATGTAACTGATGATAAAAACCATTTGCCGGTGCGTTTGGATTTATATTTGAATTTTGGTTCGGCAAAAGCATTTCTGAGAGAGATAAAGGGGAACCGTCATCCTCTAACTTCCATTATAGAAAAGTAGCGGTTTGTCTTGATATAGTAATACCGCCGGGCCTTGGCAGATGCCGGGTCGGCGGTTGTGTTGTTGTATATTCATTATGAATGGTATGTTATTCATCGAACAGTTTGGCCTGTCTGGAAATAAGTTTCAAGGTCTTTCCTTCATTTAATGCAGTAAGAATAGTTTCACCCCCTTTGTTCACTTTACATAAAGAGATTTTCGGTCCCATGATTTCGGTAATCCGTATTTCACCGATTTTGGTTTCTATATTATGTCCTTCCAGTATGCCATCTTCCACTACATCAAAGCGTAATCCTTCTTTGATAGGATCATCATATCCCAGGTTGATATAAATGGTTTTTGCCTTGTCTCTTTTGGTAGATACCACTTTCAGTATTGAACCGTATACTTTGAAGTGATTTTCTACAAAAAGTCCCATTTCGTATGGCACATTGATTAATGAATTCTCTAAAGCGCTATATTGGGTGGCATCTTTACCGGATGCTGAGCCTGTCTCTTCATAATTGCGTGTGCTGATAGTTACTCCGTCACTGGTCCGTATTAAATCAAGGCGCAGGGTGAATTTCTCTTTATAACTGTTCTCACGGCTGTGGTAACGTCTGTGAGAGCTTCCGTCATCGGTTGCTTCCCTTTGTATCAGGTTTCCTTTTAACAGGTACTCTGCTCTGAAGCGGCGTGCATCTTCCAGCGGACTCAGACTGAGATCACTGCCAGCCGAAACGGCGTCCACTACATTGATGCGGTTGGTGTTGCGGATACCATCGATAAATGCGAGACGAATCAGGTTGATCGCCCTGTTGGGTATTTTGATCTCACTATTGAAGTCATCCACATAAATCGTATATTTTTGTCCGGATGCTTCTAAGGATATGACTGTCAAAATTATTAATAATAGGATATTACGTTTCATGGTTATACGAATTTGTAAGGTTTGTAATGTAGTTCTTTTACGAAAATACACAGTTCGCTGTTTATTTGCAAGTGAACTGCGTTAAAATAGATTGCGGGCATTGATTATTTATTGCCGGTGTTTATTTTTTCATGTTTAAGTATTTGGTATTGACAGATAATGATTATCTTGGTGCATAAATTAAAAGGTAGCTTGTATATGGGGAAGATTCAAGAGAATGATGCAAGGTTGCAGCAGCTTGTATCAATGGCACGCATAGGATGGTGGGAGGTGGACTTTGATGAAGGAGTTTACTATTGTTCTGAGTTTGTAGCCGATTTGTTAGGAATAGAAGGGAATAAGATTTCTGCTAAAGATTTCGCGAATCTGATTTGTGAGAATTATCGGGAGCGTATTTTGGAGGAATTTCGCTCTTTCCGGATGATGGAGATTTATGAGCAGGTTTTTCCGATACATTCCAAATATGGGATGATGTGGGTCAGTACCAAGGTCGGTGAGAAGCGTATTACCAAAGAAGGTCATGTCCGCATCATGGGTATGTTGCAATGTATTTCCCGGCAACGGATGAATATGCAGGAGCAGACGGTAGACCGGTTGAACTCTTTATTATCTCGTTTGAACGGCATTTCCAAGTCATTGCTTGATTTTTTGCATTCTGATGATATTACCTTGGTTATCAATAAGATTTTAAAGGAGGTATTGCGCCAATTTCAAGCAGATCGTACTTATATTTTTGAATTGGACAGGAAATTGCATACGGAAGTCTGTACCTATGAAATAGCAGTGGAGGGTATAAAAGAACGTAAGGTTTTATTGTCGGAATCTTCTATTGATTATGCCTCCTGGTGGACAGGACAGATATTGGCTGGTGATCCAATCATTCTTTTTACATTAAATTTGCTTCCTGATTCAGCCGGGGCGGATAAGCGTAGATTAGAGGAATATGGAGTGAAATCTACTATGGTGGTGCCTTTGAACTCAAAAGACGGAGTGTGGGGGTATATAGGGGTGGATATGGTGCGTGAGCACCGGAATTGGTGCAATGAGGATTATCAATGGTTTGTCTCTTTGGGTAATATTATCAGTATTTGTATGGAATTGAGACGCTCTGAATCTGAAGCCCGGCTGGAAAAAGCTTATTTGCAGAATATTTATAAGAATCTTCCTGCTGGTATCGAGTTGTATGATAAGGATGGGTTTATGACAGATTTGAATGACAAGGAGATGGAAATCTTCGGTCTCCGGCATAAGGAGGATGTGATAGGATTGAATTTATTTGATAATCCTTTGCTGCCGCAGGGATTGAAAGATAAGTTGAAAGCAGGAGCACCTATTGATATGTCGTTTAATTATGATTTCGACCGTTTGGACGGCTATTATTCTACTTCTCGCACCGGTACTATCAGTTTGATCTCGAAATTCGCTCCACTTTATGATGCTTTGGGCAATCTGATAAATATATTGTTGATCAATATTGATAATACGGAAACAACAAATGCATATAGCAAAATACAGGACTTTGAGGAGTTCTTCACATTGATTGGTAACTATGCCAAAGTAGGATATGCCCATTTTAATGCCTTGAAATGTGATGGCTATGCTGTGAATAGCTGGTATCGGAATGTAGGTGAGAAAGAAGGAACTCCATTGAATGAGATTATCAAAGTGCATTCTCATTTTCATCCGGATGATCGCAGGATGATGCTTCGCTTCTTTGATCAGGTATTGATACGGGAAGCCAGCCATCTGAGGCGTGATGTGCGTATATTACGTGAAGATGGCACGTATACATGGACAAGAGTCAATGTAATGGTACGCGATTTTCGTCCGGAAGACGGGATTATTGATATGGTTTGTGTCAATTATGACATAACTGAACTGAAAGAAACGGAGCGGAAGTTAATAGCGGCAAGAGATAAAGCGGAAGAACTGGATCGTTTGAAATCCGCTTTTCTGGCTAATATGAGTCATGAGATCCGCACTCCGCTGAATGCTATAGTGGGGTTTTCCAGCCTTTTAACGGAAACGGAAGATATGAAGGACCGCAAGCAGTACATGGCTATTGTACAGGAGAATACGGAGTTGCTTCTTCAGCTTATTTCAGATATTCTTGATTTATCGAAGATGGAGTCGGGAGCTTTTGAATTTGTCAAGAGTGATACGGATGTCAATCTGCTTTGCAGTGAGATTATCCGTTCTTTACGCATGAAAGTGCCGGCCGGTGTGGAGCTGGTGTTTGAAGAATGCTTGCCCGGATGTCATGTATGGGCAGACAAGAATCGTTTGAATCAAGTCATTTCCAATTTCATTAATAACGCTTTGAAGTTCACTTTTTCGGGCAGCATAACGTTAGGATATTATAGGCAGACAGATGGGTATCTGCGGTTTTATGTTCGTGATACAGGAATGGGAATCCCGAAGAATAAGATAAAAACAGTATTTGACCGTTTTGTGAAACTGAACAGTTTTGTTCATGGTACGGGACTTGGCTTGTCTATTTGTAAGAGTCTGGTGGAACAGATGGGTGGAACTATCGGTGTGGAGTCAGAAGAAGGAGAAGGCTCTTGCTTTTGGTTTACTTATCCTTATCAGGAAATAGCTGGTAGTATTCTGGTACCGTAGAGGGGTTTGATTAATAAAGGTTTATAGCTGTAGGGGTGAATTGAGTTCATCCGGATACATTGATTTTGTGGTATCGGGTGGGAGCATTTCACCCCTACAGTGAACCGGGATTATATGTTAGTCTAGTTTCTTCATGGCGCTGTGTACGGAACCTGCCCAATAATTGCGTAGTCCGAAACCGCGTGCTTTGCCGTTAGTCGGTGCACTATACAGAATCTCACGGGTTTTCGTGTTGAAGAATACAATTTGATAGGTCGCTCTTGCATCTGCCTTGTTTAAAAGCATGGCAATCATAATCAATCCTGTTTTTTCTTCTTGAGAGAGGATAGGAAGTGTCTTGATGACTTCTTCTATCTGTTTTTCATCCAGAGTGTATCCGCTGTTGGTCGTCATGATCTCATCGGGATTGATGGTCTTGTTGGCATCGTTTACTGCCTCCAATGAGGTTACTTCTACATTGACACCCAGTCTTTTGCCAATATCATACTTCTTCGGCTCAGTGATGAAAAGCTTGTTGATGTCATCAAAAGTATATTTGAACTGCATGGGGCCTTCTTTTGCTCCGTACACTTTGGCACGGGTAAAGTCTATGCCATAAAATGTCACGGAAGAGATGTCTTTCAATGCGTCTTTGTTTTGCCCGAAGCAAGCCATGCTGCTTACAAGGAACAATAAAACGAGTAACTGTTTCATATTAGTTCTTTTTTAAGTGTTGTTTTGCTGCTGCCAAAGGTAGAAAAATATTATCTCAAATCAATAAATTTAACTATTTTTCGACTCATGGGCGGCATTTGTATTTTCGCGATATACTCTGCCGATTCAAAATTGATACTCGGAGCCACCCGTACTTTGGAACGGAACAGGTCTTTGATTTCTTTAGCGAAGGCTTCGCTGCGGTTTTCACTTCCGATGCGGATCAGTATTTCATCCGTTCCCAGTTCATTGGTATAAACCTCTACAATGTAATTCTTGATATGGGGGATGTTATCCAGAATATCGAATAAAGCGGGTGGGTAAAGGGTCGTACCTTTATATTTTATCATTTGTCCTTTACGGCCCAGTATGGAGCTGAGACGGATGGTGTTACGTCCGCAGGCACAAGGTTCGGTATAATGGTAACAGATATCTCCGGTCTTGAAGCGGAGCAGCGGCATTCCTCTTACTCCCAAAGTCGTAATGGTCACTTCGCCTGCTTCCCCTTCTTTTACAGGTTGGTTGTTATCATCCAGAAACTCTACGATAATCAGTTCCGGCTGGAGGTGGCCACCGTGAAATTCATTACATTCGGTAAACGAGGATTGCATTTCGGTAGATGCGTAGGTGGAGTAAAGTTGCAGGGAATCCCATTTCTCGTGTATCCGTTTACCCAGTGTGTTCAGGGTGAAATCGGGATTGCGGAGTGCTTCGCCTATGCATACACATTTCTGCATGGAGCAGTGATGGTAATCAATATGGTTCTTTTCGGCAAATTCAATCAGTTTGATCAGAAAGGAAGGGACTACCATGCCGCAAGTGGGATGGATGCGCCGGATAGTGTCCCATTGCAGTTCGGGAATGCCGTTTCCCACACGGGCTACCCCCATGCCCAGCTCACGGGCTCCCATATAGTAGGCTAGACCCGCCATGAAACGTCTGTCGATAGTGGTCATCAGTTGCAGTACGTCTTGTCTGCTGCATCCGGTGGTGGTGAATGACAGATATTCGTTGTAGGCCAGCCGGTCAAGGTCCTCGGAAGTCAATACGAAAGTGACGGGGTCGCCCAAGGTTCCCGAAGTGGTGACATAGTCAATAATTTCATCGCGGCTCACGCAAATAAAATCTTCATTATGAAGTTGCAGGTCTGTCTTGGTCGTGACAGGTATTTGTTGCAAGTCTTCTATGGTTTTTATCTGTTGTATATCGATGTGATGTGCTTGGAACAGACGTTGGTAGAATCGTGAATGATTCTGCAAATAAAGCAGTTCCTCAGCCAGCCGGCTTTCCTGATAGGCTTTGATTTCTTCAGGGGAGCGGAATTGTATTTCCGGATTCTTATTCATTTTAGTTGTTTATTTTATGTTCTATACGTTCTGATTCACTTCGCTTGGGGATAGGAAGCAAGAGGGCTTTCTTCCAATTGCGCAGGGCTTTGTCCTGCTGTCCTGTGGCATGATAGTAATCTCCCAGCAACTCGTACACATAAAAGAAATGAGGGTTGGCATGTTGGAAGGCATGCAGGGTCTGTTCGTCCAGCCGTTCTTTCTTTTTAATCTGCTTCCGTAGTACAGGAGCCAGTCTTTTGTAAGTCATCAGCTGTTGGTATTCCTGTTGTTGCAGGAAGGAGTCCGCAGGCACTGTCAGGTTTTCGGTATAGATTTCATGGTTGAAATCGATGGAGTCGCTGAAAATCCTGTTCAGGTCGTATGCCACGTACTTGCCGCATTGCCAGGGAGCGGTGGATACCCACATCCGTTTTTTCTCGGATTGGAAAATGACGGAGTGATGGGCGATGAACTGGTTGATGGCCATTTCATTGGCAAGGCCCAGTTCCGCTTCTCCCACTCCTTTCCGGTTGCGCAGGATAGAGGCGGCCTTGGAGGCGTCTATCGGCATATTTTCATTGATGAGTTCTTCCAGTCGTGCAAAACGGTATGGACTGTCCGAAGTACGGATATTTTCCATGTTTCGTTCATCTTTACTGAATTCCTCCGATTGGTAATGATTGGTGCAGATGAGCCGGTCGGCTTCTTTTCCTTTAAAGAGCACTGTCTTCTCCGGAGATTTCTCGATGATAGCGGCTTTGCCATCTTTGGCAGAACCTATCAATATGGATTCGGAGACGAATGTCTTCCGTTTCTGTGCGATGGCAAAAGCCTCATCAATCGTTGACGCATATTGCAGGATTTCTCTGGTCAGAATGGAAATAGGAGTGGCGGAACCTGTTGGAACAGCGGACTTGGCGGCATTGATCGTGACGGTCAGCCCCGTTTCGTTCATGCCGGATAGTACGCCTATCATGCCAGGCCATCCTACGGATACGAACTTATAACCTTGATCCGGTGTATAAAAAGCCACTTGCTTATTTTCTGCGAAGGCATCTCCCACATAGAAATCGAAGTTGCGTCCGATCAGTAGAGACGAATCTGCACTTTGAGTTCCCCAAGTGGCAAACGAACTGCATCCCACTAACATATAATCTTGCATGGCATGTCCCAGGTCGTGTGCCGAATGGTAATTCAGCTGACGTTCGTAAGGAGTGCCGATAAAGTCGTATTCATGGGTGCATGATAGCGAGATTCCGTAGATCTCGTCGCGGTATTCTTCGAGAACGTTCTCACCCAAATGACGGTTGAATAAAACGATGAAGAACCGGAGGAACTTCAGATAACTGTCTGAAGGAACAATCTCACGAATCTGATCGACAAATACTTTCTCCTGATAATGAAGCAGATCAGAGGACAGTTTGCCGATGGCTTCTCCCCTTTGAAAGGCATCCCCTTTCACAAACAACTCCCACAATCCGCTTTCGCTGTGGCGCAGGAAGTTGCCGTCATAATATCGGAGATCGAGCGTATCGTTGTAGAGCACCTCTGCCGGAACCATGATGGTAGTATCTGCATGAGACACTTTTGTCATGATGATACCAGGTTCATGTTTCGGTGTCAGCATATCCGCTGAAAAGTAGAGATAACAGACTCCGGCTATCAATATCACAAGGAGCGACAACAGAACGCAGCTCGTGTACTTGAATATCTTTTTGATTGTTTTATGCATTTCCTACTTTTTTAGCCAGGTATTCTTGTCCCACAAATTCCGCACAAGTGAGCATGGAAGTCAGCGTTACCCCCAGTGCGCCATGCACGTTCAGGTTTTGACCTGTGAGAAAGAGATTACCCAACCGGCTTCGTGTAGACACAAAACCGATTTGCGGACATTTATAATCTTTGATGATCCCATACGCGGAACCATCCACTGTTCCTGTATAGTCCCGATAGCTTAATGGAGTAGTGGCATACATCTCTTCTATGTTTTCTGAAAGATCAATGCCATGTCCCCGGATGAAGCGGAGAATCTGTTTTGCTTTCTCCTTTTTGAAGGATTGATAGTCTTCTCCCCGATGTTCGGGAGTGGTGTCTTTCCATGCAGACAGTTCGTCCATATACATCGGTGTCAGAATCGAAATAACACTGGCGTATTGACTGTCTTCGGAAGAGGCTTGCATCGAAATCATGCAGTTGGTGGTCCGTCCCGGATAGAGCTGTTTGTCATACCACACTTTATGATCCCCATGCAGATAGAGGTTACGGTTTTGGTACGGAGTGCTCTTCTTTTTCATTACCAGATAAAGCGTGAAGATACCGTATGTGTTTTCGAGCGAGCGGATGCGGGAAATGTAGGCGTTCTTGATACTACGGTTTTTATCCAGTATCTCCAATGTCCGTTGGGGATGCATATTGGAGATGACGAAGTCGCTTTCCAGTCGCTCTTCTCCATTGATGATAACCCCTTGTACCTTTTCGTTTTCAACGATGATGCGGGTGGCTTCACTGTTATTGAGCACGGTCCCTCCATTTGCCCGGATTACATTGATTAGCTCCAGACTGACTTGCATACTTCCGTCTACAAAACGGTAGGCGCCTTCAATATAGGAGTGATTAATCATGGCATGCTGGTAGAAAGTGGAGACATCTTTCAAAC
>OGIY01000811.1_pt1 | contig 13784 bp, 13 predicted proteins | sample 1571931 | NCBI WGS metagenome assembly OGIY01 (sample SAMEA2582110, study PRJEB24529) | metagenome | biome: Human gut stool | place: China | collected 2011
AGAGTCAACGAAAAAATGTAAGCAGTGATTATTCAGTTTTGAAGGCACGTCCTTCTAAGAAATACTGGACAAAGTACGACAAACATGTTATACTGGTTCAGTCAGATCGGTCGGTGTCGATGACGGTGAGGTTCCACCTGTTCCCATTCCGAACACAGAAGTTAAGCTCACTTGTGCCGAAGATAGTTCGCTGGAAACGGCGCGTGAAAATAGGTAGTCGCCGACTTGAACAGAAAGCTCTGAGAGAAATCTCAGGGCTTTTTTGTTGCACAAAAATATGGAGCGGATTTTGGTCGAAATGATAACAGGACAGGACTTGACAAAAATACTACTATGCAATACAATATAGATAAGCTACTATGTATTGCATAATAGGTAAAAGGAGGTATCCAGTGGAAAACAACACACAATTGCTCAAGGGCGTTTTGGAATTCTGTGTTCTGAAGCTCATCAGCAGAGAGCCGACCTATGGCTATGAGATCGTGATGCATCTAAAACAGGTCGGGTTTTCTGACTTGAGTGAAAGTACACTCTATCCGCTGCTACTGCGGCTGGAACAGCAGGGAAAGGTCACGGTGGAACGCAGACCCTCCCCCAAGGGACCGAGCCGGAAATACTACGTTGTAACGGAAGAAGGGCGGCGGGCGCTTCTTGAGTTTCGGCAGGATTGGAGCCAGCTCTGCCAGCTGGTGGAAAAAATTTTTAAGGAGGAGCCAGATGAATAAGTATTTTGCATTGCGAAAAACAAACCAGATGCGCACCAAGTTGCTGACTGAAAAAAGTCAGGAGCAGCTTAAAGAAGTGATTCGTTATCTTCGCCGGGTCAGTTGGGACTTCTGTGGTATCGAACTTGTGCGCAGCGATTTGCTTGATATTGCAATCCAAGCCAACAAGGAAAATCAGGAACTGTTTCATTCGATTTCGGACGCAAAGACCTTTGTGGAGGAAGTCAAACCCAGCTTGAAAACACTGGGGGCTGGGGATTACTTCTGGTTTGTTGCACCGCTGTATTTTTTTTTGGAGTGGGGCGTGGAAGGGCTGCTGCTTTACCCGGTAATTGGTGATTGGGTTTTTGAACTTTCTGTAGGCTATCTGATGCAGCTTGTTGTTGCAGTGACGGTTTTTTGCGCACTGTTCCGCCGGATGATGGAGCAGGTAGGCTTTCCGCCACGAGAGCATTGGCTGAAATATGCTACATGGCTGGTGCTTTATATCGTGACTCTGTATGGAACGGGCTGGTTCTTTACCCAGATCGCGGGTAAGATCGTACTGCTGCGGCTTCCGATCCTTAGCTATTCGATTTTTTGCCTGCTTCTGGGTGCAGGACTGTATGCAATACATTTTTGGAGATATGGAAAAGACCCGCGTCTGAGTGCTCGCATATAAAGTAAAAAGCGCCCCCGCTGCACTGTGCATAACGGTGCAGCGGGGGCGCATACTTTATTGGGTGGTGTACCGGTTACGATACAAGCTTCCGCTTAGCCCTTGCCTGCGCAGCCGAACAGCTCGATCTTCTCCTTGCACTTGGCCTCGATGGCCTTTGCGCCGGGAGCCAGCAGCTTGCGGGGGTCGAAGCCCTTGCCCTGCTGATCCTTGCCCTCTTCGATATACTTACGGGTGGCCTCAGCAAAGACCAGCTGGCACTCGGTGTTGATGTTGATCTTGGAGACGCCCAAGCTGATGGCCTTTGCGATCATCTCGTCGGGGATGCCGGTGCCGCCGTGCAGAACCAGAGGAATGTTATTGGTGGCCTTGTGGATGCGGTCCAGAGCCTCGAAGTCCAGACCCTTCCAGTTTGCCGGGTAGACACCATGGATGTTGCCGATGCCGGCAGCCAGGAAGTCGATGCCCAGAGCGGTGATCTTTGCGCACTCTTCGGGGTCTGCAATCTCGCCGGCACCCACGACGCCGTCCTCAACACCGCCGATGGAACCGACCTCGGCCTCGATGCTCAGGCCCTTAGCGTGTGCCAGAGCCACCAGCTCCTTGGTCTTTTCCACATTCTCCTCGATGGAGTAGTGGCTGCCATCGAACATGATGGAAGAGAAGCCGGCCTCGATGCAGGCCTTGCAGCCCTCATAGGTGCCGTGATCCAGATGCAGGGCAACGGGAACGGTGATGCCCATGGAATCGACCATTGCGCTGACCATGGCAGCGACGGTCTTGAAACCGGTCATGTACTTGCCGGCACCCTCGGAAACACCCAGAATCACAGGGCTCTTCATTTCCTCGCAGGCGGTCAGAACGGACTTGGTCCACTCCAGATTGTTGATGTTGAACTGAGGCACACCGTAGTGGCCATCACGTGCTTTGATCAGCATTTCGGTTGCATTTACCAACATTATTCATTACCTCCACAAAATCATTGGGGTCTTGCTCGTTTCATATCCGCTTTGTGCACGGTTTAACGAACCTACAGAATTAGTATACCCCAAACAGCGGCCAAAATCAATCCAAACCGGTGTTTTTCCTGTAACAATGCGGGGATTCTGTTTCTGGCAGGGTGCAGGGGGTTACTGCCAGAAGCGCGTATATTCGATAGAATGCAACAAATTTCCATATAATGTGCAATAAGCGGCCGAAAGACAGAAAGCTTGATGAAGGACGGATTTTCAACACAGATCCACATTCGTCAAAATGATATTGGGCAATTTGGCAAAAGCGGACAGGATGCAGTTCAAAAAATTGTCATATTTCCGACTTGTATTCTACAAATTGTACGCAGGAAATCAAAAAAGATCGAACCAAAAAGTGGAAAACCTTGTGGAAAGTGTGGAATTCCACAGGCAAAACAGGCTTTAAAGCTGGACTTTTGAACTTTCTCCACAGGGTTTTCAACATGTGGAAAAATAATCGCTCTTCTACGGATTGTATACCGCGTTTTTGTGGAAAACTTTTTTCTCCGGCAAAACAGAGGGATATCTACCCAGCAGCCGGGTAAAGCTGATGCAGGGCGGCAGAACATTTCTGCAAAAAAGCGGAAACGGTCTCCGGCACCACGAACAGAAAAACTTTTGCAGGACGCGGATAAAAAACGGTAATTTGCTGGCAAACAAGGTTGGCTTATGCTATACTTCAAGATGAGTTATCATCTTCAGATTATACCGGTGCGCGGCCCAGAGTGCGGCGCGCCTTTTGGAGGGTGTGCACAGCACCTTCCGGTGATACAACGGAAGGAGAAAATCATCATGGAAGAAAAGAACCAGCCGCGCCGTCCGCGCCGCAGCCCGGAAGAGCCGCTGCAGAAGAACGAGAGCCTTGTTTATGGCAAAAATCCGGTGACCGAACTGCTGAAAAGCGGTTCCGGCGTGGACACCGTACTCATTGCTGAGGGCATGGCTCCGGCCGTGGCGGCTTACTATACCGCATTGGCAAAGGAAGCGGGTGCCACGGTGAAGCGGGTGCACCCCAACAAGCTGCGCCTGATGACCGGCACCGAGAGCCATCAGGGTGTGGCGGCATTTGCCAGCGAGATCGAATACGTGACGGTAGAAGACCTGATGGCAGCAGCCAAGGACAAGGGCGAGGCACCTTTTCTGGTGCTGAGCGATGGCATTGAAGACCCGCACAATCTGGGTGCCGTGATGCGCAGTGCTCTGCTGTGCGGTGCGCATGGCATCGTGATCCCAAAGCGCGGCGGCGCATCGGTCACGCCTACCGTCATCAAGTCCAGCGCAGGTGCCGCAGAACGCCTGCCGGTGGCTCGTGTGGCCAACATCGGCGAGACCATCCGCCGCCTGAAGGAGCAGGGCGTGTTCGTCTACTGCGCCGATATGGACGGCGTGTCTCTGCGCAGGAACAACCTGACCGGCCCCATTGCACTGGTGCTGGGCAGCGAGGGCAGCGGTGTTTCGCAGCTGGTGAAAAAGCTGTGCGACGGCGTGGTGCGGCTGGATATGGCAGCACCGGGCACCGGTGTGGACAGCTACAACGTGTCGGTGGCTGCGGGCATTATTCTGTACGAGATCCAGTCCCAGCGCGCAGCACAGCAGGCATGATCCGGCATTCGGGCCGGAACCTCAATTTGAATTACAGGAGGGACAAGAATGCCGAAAGATAAAAATAATGGCCGGGAAATGACCCCGGATGAAAAGTTCCGCTCCTTTTTCAGCACCACGGCGGTGGATATCCCGGAGGAGATGACCCGGAGAGACGAAAACCAGCCGGAGGAAAAGCCGCAGAAACGGTTTGGCCTGTTTGGCCGTGGTAAGGAAAAGCAGGAGACTGACGAAGCTGCAGCAGAGCAGCCGCAGGAAATGCCAACCGGTGAGGTGCGGCTGGGTGAGGATGCGCAGCCGGAACCGGAAGCGGATCTGGAACTGATGCTGAAGCCGGAGGCAGACCCGGAACAGGAACTGGCCCCGTGGCCTTTTCTGGAAAAGGAAGCAGAGGATGCACAGCCGGAAGCACCCGCCAAAAAGCCGGAGGAAAAATCTGCACCGCAAACGGCGGAACCCCCGGCGGCAGTGAAGCCGGAAACACCCCGGCAGAGCGCTGTCCCGGCGGCAAGACCCGCAGAGCAGCATAGCACGGCAAAGCCTCTCCGGCACCCCAAGAATGCGCCGGAGGTGCTGCTGCCGCAGGAAGAGCAGGAGCAGCAGGAGATGGCACAGCTCAAGGCGATGATCAACGGCCTGAGCGACCAGAAGCCGGAAAAGCCTGCACCGAGGGCCGAAGCAGCCCCGGCAGCAGAAACTGAACCGGCTGAAAGCAAAAAGAAACCGTCCGGTGCACCGCTGCCCGCGGCTGTGTTTGCAGCGGTAAAGGAGACGGCACCGGAGCTGCAGCCGGAACCTGTGCCGCAGCCGAAAAAAACGGAGCAGCCGGAAAAGCAGCCGGTGGCCGATTTCTTTGGCAAGGCGCAGAGCGAGGACGCACCGCAGGCACCTTTGGCCCCGGCAGAGGAGCCTGCCGCAAAAGAGGATACCATGAGTCTGCCGCTGCTGCCGCTGGACGGTGAAGAGCCGCAGCAGGCACCGGAGAAGGCACCCGCTGCGCCACAGCCGGAACTGAAAGCTGAGGCGGAGGACGCGGTGTCTCCGGAGGAACATGCCGAAACGGAGCTGACCGAGCCGGAGGCCACGGCGGATAAGCTGCACCGCATGAACGCAGAGCTGACGCTGCGCTGCGTGCTGGGCGGCATTCTGGCTGTGGTGCTGCTGCATTTTGGTTTGGTATCGGATGGGCTGCTGCCCGCCATGGCGGCGCTGGACCCGGATGCTGCCCCGGCGGCATTCTATGCTGCAAACCTGCTGCTGCTGGCAGCAAGCCTGTGCGTGGGCTTCCCGGTGCTGCGCGACGGCCTGAACGGCCTGCGCGGACGGTCTTCTTCCGAGACGATGCCGGCGCTGGCCGCAGTAGCAGCGCTGGTGCAGGCGGTTACAGCCATGCTGAACGCAAATGTTTACCGCGGCACCACCGGCATCTCGCTGCTCAGCGGCATGGCCGCGCTGGGGCTGTTCCTTGCGCTGCTGGGCAGCCGGGTGATGCTGGCTGCTGTCAAGGGCGGCTATGAGCTGGTGACCAATGGTGTGGAGTTCGAGGGCGCCTACCGCGCCAAGGACAAAGACCTGCTGCGCGCCCTTGCACGGGATCTGGAACAGAAGGACCCCTGGGTGCTGCTGAGCCGCCCGATGAAGGAAGCTGACGGCTTTGTGGAGCAGAGCTTGAGCGAACGCGCAAGCGAGCGCCGTGCACGCAAAGTTTCGTACATCCTGCTGGGCGTTGCCCTGCTCAGCGGCGTGCTGTTCCTGCTGGCAGGTGCCGGCTGGAACAAAGCGGCGGCTGCCATGGCAGCGGTGCTGTGCATGGGCGCACCGCTTTCTTCTACCCTGATCGCGGGCGTTGCCTCGCTACGGCTGCAGCGTGCGGCTGCGGCTGTGGGCGCAGTCGTGCCCGGTTGGCAGGCCATTGAGCAGCTGGGCGGCATTGATACGCTGCAGATTGATGCAGACGACCTGTTCACCGCCGACAGCGCACAGCTGGAGGATATCCGCATCTTCAAGGGCGGCCGCATCGACCGCGCCATCCTGTACGCGGCCAGCGTGTTGAACGAGAGCCACGGCACCCTGAAGGGGCTGTTCCGTCAGATCGTTGAGGAACGCACAGACATCCTGTTCCCGGTCAAGGATCTGGAGCAGCACCATGGGCTGGGCTTTTCCGCCTGGTGCGATAACAACCGCATCCTCATTGGTACCCGCCGCTATCTGGAGCAGGAGGGCGTGCCGCTGCCGGACGAGGAATACGAGATGCAGCACTCGAAGAACGGCGAGCTGCAAATTTTGTATCTGGCTGTGTCCGGCAATCTGCACGCTATGTTCGTGCTGAAATATGTGGGCGGGCGCAATGTGGCCCGCGGCCTTGCCGTGCTGCAAAAGGAGAACATCCGCCTGCTGGTCACATGCCAGGACCCCAGTCTGACTGCACACCACATTACCGAAGCATACCGCCTGCCGGAAGGCATGATCACCGTGCTGGATCAGGAGCAGTGCAACGCCATCAAGGCCGCACCGGAAGACCCGGAGGACACCTGCTGCATGATCCATCTCAAGGCGTTTGCCAGCCTGACCGGCGGTCTGCAGGCTGCGGATCAGGCCCAGAACGCCGAGAGCAGCGCCACCACGGTACAGATGGTCTCGGTGCTGTTCTCCATTATCATTGCAGCGCTGCTCACCAGTGCAGGCAGCATCTGGGAGCTTTCGGTGGCAACGGTGCTGATGTATCAGGCAGCGTGGAGCGCCCTGAGCATTGCTGTGTGTGCACTGAAGCAGCATAACTGAGAAATATTCTCAGAATAAATAGGAATTATTCTTGATTTCTCTCAAAAAATATGGTATACTCTGTTCAGAACCTGAGCCGCAGGCGAAAAAATTACCGCCGGGCTGAATGATAGAGCCGGGATCGGTCGATCCTGACAGAAGATCCGTTTTTGAAAGGAGAGCATCATGGAACTGAAGGGTACCAAAACCGAGAAAAATCTGATGGAAGCGTTTGCAGGCGAGAGCCAGGCACGCAACAAGTACACCTTCTTTGCCAGCATGGCAAAAAAAGAAGGCTACGAGCAGCTGGCCGCGATCTTTGAGGAGACCGCCGGCAATGAGAAGGAGCACGCAAAGATCTGGTTCAAGCTGCTGTGCGGCGGCGCGATCCCCGATACCCTGACTTGTCTGGACATGGCAGCAGGCGGTGAGCACGACGAGTGGACCGAGATGTACCCCCGCATGGCTAAGGAGGCCAAAGAAGAGGGCTTCCCTCAGATCGCAGCACTGTTCACCATGGTGGCACAGATCGAGAAGGAGCACGAGGAGCGCTACCGTGCGCTGGCCGAAAACCTGAAAAACAACAAGGTCTTTGCCCGCGAGGAGCAGCAGGTATGGCAGTGCCGGAACTGCGGCTACACCTATATCGGCAAGTCCGCACCGCTCAAGTGCCCGGTGTGCGCACATCCGCAGAGCTACTTTGAGCTGAAAAAGATCAACTACTAAGCTGAAAATTCAAAAGCAGAACAGCGCCGCCGCATCCGGTTTGCCGGGTGCGGCGGCGTTTTGTACAAAATTGAAAAGCGGATTTTATTATTCTCCACAAAATAAGGCTCAGCTGCCCGGCAGAATGGGCAAAAAACTTGACCCGGTTTTGCACTGCGTGTAAAATAATACGGAGACAGGAATATTTAAAGGATCTTGCAGCAAAGCAGGCGGGGAGGGCAAAGCCCATGAAGCAGGGGTTCAAAGCGTGTGTTTGTGCAGTGGTGCTGTGCGCAGAACTGTTTGCAGCCGGGGCCTTGTCGGCCTATGCTGCGCAGGAGCAGCCGCTGCCGGACAGCGGCATGACATTGGACACTGCCGAACTGACGCTGGATATCACCGAAGGAGACCCGGCCCCGGTGGCCTACCTGAATGTGCAGGCACCCAACGACTACTTCTTTCTGATCTGGACTTCCAGTGATCCGGCAGTGGCATCGGTGGACGGCACTGGCAAGGTGACCGGCCATGCCGAGGGCACTGCGGCCGTCACGGCCCGCAATGAGCGCGGCGAAAAGACCACCTGTACCATCACGGTGCGCAAAAGCACAGCCAGCCGCCTGGTGCTGAACACCAGCGATCTGACGCTTACCATTACAGAGCAGGAGCCTGCCCCGACGAAACAGCTGAAGCTGGAACAGAACAAAGGCGGGTTTACCTATGTGCGGCAGTGGGTCAGCAGCAACCCGGCGGTGGCATCGGTAAGCACAAACGGTACCGTAAAGGCGCAGGGGTCCGGCAAGGCCGTCATCAGCGCACTGACCACAGCCGGGCAGGTGCTGCGCTGCACGGTAACGGTCACATCGGAGATCGGACGGGTGCAGATGAGCAAAAACGCCATGCTGCTGCAGGCAGTGGGAGCCAGTCAGAAGCTGACAGCGCAGGCTGCAGGCACCCAAAACGGAACGATGACATGGTTCAGCAGCAATCCGGGCGTGGCAACTGTAAGTGCGGATGGCATGGTAACGGCGGTGGGCGACGGTGAAACGATGATCCTTGCCGTTACACCGGAGGGTCGTGCCGATGCCTGCTATGTGGCCGTGGGAGCGGCGGCGTGGCGGTTCCGCTCGGAGGACGAACTTGCCGAAACGCTGACCCTGACCGGCCAGCTGCCCTATTCGGATGGAAAGTAAAAAGAAAAATGGGAGCGTTCTGTGCAGCAGGATGCTCCCATTTTTTCAAAACCCGCTGGGCAGAAAGATCATTGTTCCCCGGGCAGACCACGCCATCCGCTGGGCCATGCAGCCGGGCGCACCGGCCAGCAGAAACAGGGCCAGTGCGGCGAGCAGAAGCACCCATCCAAGGCCGCTGTGCGGCCTGCCGGAAAAAGGATCCCCTTTTTTGCGTCTCATCCCGCTGCCCCCTTTTTGCTGTGCTGGCCCATGCTATGCGCGGCCAGCAGTGATTGTGCAACGTGCTGGGCTGTGGTACAATAAAATATCGAAATCTACTGTGCAGGGAGAACGATCTTTATGCTGACCATTACACTGCTGGGCACTGCGGCTACCATGCCACTGCCGGACCGGGCACTCTCGGCGGCGTTTGCTGCCTGCGGCGGCCACGGCCTGCTGTGGGACTGCGGCGAGGGCACGCAGGCGGCAGCGCGCCGTGCGGGCGTGAACCTGATGCGGGCAGATGCCATCTGCCTGACCCACTACCATGGCGACCACATCTTTGGTCTGCCGGGCCTTTTGCAGACTCTGGGGGCGCAGGGCCGCACAAGGCCGCTTGCGCTGCTGGGTCCGGAGGGCCTGCCGGATATCTGGGCGGCGGTGCGGGCACTGACCGGCCCGCTACCCTATCCGGTGAAGCCGCAGGTGCTTATGCCGGGCCAGCCGCTGGCGCTGGATGCGCTGAGCGAGGGCTGGCCTGCCGGTGCGCGGCTGGTGTCGTTTGCCACAAAGCACCGGGTAAAAAGCCTTGGCTACCGGCTGGAGCTGCCCCGTGCAGGCAAATTTTCGCCGGAGCAGGCCCGGGCGCTGGGGGTGCCGGTGCAGCAATGGAAGATGCTGCAGAAAGGGCAGAGCGTTGCCGTGGAGGGCAGAACGGTGCAGCCTGCGCAGGTGCTGGGCGCCCCGCGCAAGGGGTTGAGCGTGGTATTTTCCGGCGATACGGCCCCCTGCCCGTATTATTTGCAGGCGGCGCATGACGCAGACCTGCTGATATGCGATGCCACCTATGCCCTTCCGGAGCAGGAAGACCAGGCCCGTCAGTGGGGGCACAGCACCTTTGGGCAGAGCGCATCCCTTGCCGCGCAGGCGAGAGCAAAGCGGCTTTGGCTGACCCATTATTCCCCCATGATCACCGAACCGGAGGAATATGCCGCGCAGGCACAGAGCATCTTCCCGGCGGCGGAGTGCGGCTTTGACGGCAAAAGCATCACCCTGCAGTACGAGGAGGCACAGCCATGACCATCCGGATGGACGAGGGTGCGGCAGAGCTGCTGGACACCCTGCACAGGGCGGGCTATGCAGCCTACGTGGTGGGCGGCTGCGTGCGGGACAGTCTGCTGGGCCTTACACCGCACGACTGGGACCTGTGCACCAGTGCTCTGCCGCAGCAGGTGATGGAGCTGTTCGGCGCGCAGCGGTGCATCCCCACCGGCCTGCAGCACGGCACGGTAACGGTGAAGCAGAGCGGTGCCCTTTACGAGATCACCACCTTCCGTACAGAAGGCACCTACACAGATGGCCGCCACCCGGACGAGGTGCACTTTGTGCCGGATGTGCGGGAGGATCTGGCCCGGCGGGATCTTACCATCAACGCCATGGCCTACAATGAAAAAGAGGGCCTTGTGGACCCCTTTGGCGGGCAGGCCGACCTGCAAAGCGGCATCGTACGGGCGGTGGGTGTGCCCCGCCAGCGGTTCACCGAGGACGCGCTGCGAATCCTGCGGCTGTACCGCTTCGCAGCCCGGTTTGGCTTTGCCATCGACCCGCCCACGGCGCAGGCGGCACAGGAGCTGTGCGCCCATCTGGACTGTGTATCGGTGGAGCGCATCGAGGAAGAGCTTGCAAAGCTGCTGAGCGCACCCGCCCCTGCGGCATATCTTGACGAAAAAATACTCGGTGTTGTTTTGCCCGAGCTTTCACCGGAGGCACTGGCGGCGGCAAAGCCGGTGGTGGATGCCTGCCCGGCGGGTGCGGAAAACCTGCCCATCCGGCTGGCGGCGCTGCTGCTGAGCCTTGGCGAGGATGGCATCCGCCGCACCCTCAAGCGCCTGCGCTGCTCCAACGCCTTGATTGAAGAGGCGGCGGTGTTGGTGCGGGAAGCCAGAGGGTGTGACGGTAGCTTTCTCTTCGGACACGAGTTCGAGTTGCGGCACCCAGCGGATGCTTCGTGCTTTGAGCAGCACTCGCATCCTGCTGGCCGCTGCCCCAACAGCAACTCCTTGTTTCCGCCGCAGGCGGCAGTCGTTGCCGTTGCAGGCCATTCCATCGCCCGCCCTATTGCCTGCGGCAACAGGGTCCCACCCCAGCGGACGGTCCTCAGAGAAACTACCGTCACACCCGGCTTTACCATCTACGCCCGCCGACTACTGGGCAAATATAACTTGTGTACCGTGCAGCGCATTGCTGCACTGGGCACAGCCCTGCAGCCGGAACGGGCGGCTGATTTTGCTGCACTTTCCGAATTGGCCGAACAATTGGACGCGGACGGCGTATGCTGCCGCGTCAGCCAGCTGGCTGTGAATGGCCGCGACCTGATGGCGGCAGGCGTCCCGGCGGGGCCGGGCATCCGCAAAGTGCTGGAAGCGCTGCTGGACGGTGTGATCCGGGAAGAATATCCCAACGAGCGGCAAGCCCTGCTGGCCGCAGTGCAGCAGCTCGCTGCGTCTTGACAAGCTCTTTTTTCAGAGTTACTATTATACTACTGTTTTAGTGTGTTGAATGCACCAAAGGAGAACTTATGACCACACAGACCCCTGATTCAAAGCCGCGTGCCCTCATTGCCATGAGCGGCGGCGTGGACAGCTCGGTGGCGGCATGGCTCATGCAGCAGGCAGGCTATGACTGCACCGGCATCACCATGCGGCTCACCCGCAACGAAACGCTGGGACAGTCCGGCTTTCACACCTGCTGCTCGGAAAAGGACATCGAGGACGCGGCAGAGGTGGCGTATGCCATGGATATCCCGTACGAGGTGCTGGATTTCACGGCCGACTTCCGGGAACAGATCATTGAAAAATTCGTCCGCGTGTATGAGGCGGGCGGCACGCCGAACCCCTGCATCGACTGCAATAAATATATGAAGTTCCGCCATCTGCTGGACTGGGCCCGGGCACACGGCATGGAGTATGTGGTCACGGGCCACTATGCCCGGGTGGAGCAGGACGAGGCCACCGGCCGTTTCCTGCTCAAAAAGGGGCTGGACGAGGGCAAAGACCAGAGCTACGTGCTCTACAACCTCACTCAGGAGCAGCTGGCGCATATCCGTCTGCCGCTGGGCGGCCTGCACAAGACTGAGGTGCGCGAGATCGCGGAGCAGCACAAATTTGTCAATGCCCGCAAGCACGACAGTCAGGACATCTGCTTCGTGCCGGATGGCGACTATGCCCGCTTTATGGAGGACTTCACCGGCAAACACTACCCGGCAGGTGATTTTCTGGATGAGAGCGGCAGGGTGGTGGGCACCCACAACGGCGCGGTGCGGTACACCATCGGCCAGCGCAAGGGGCTGGGCCTTGCCATGGGGGCACCTGTGTACGTCTGCGGCAAGGACATGCAGGCAAACACCGTCACGGTAGGGCCGGAGGAGATGCTGTTCGACCGCATCGTGTATGCGGACGAGGTGAACTGGATCGCCATTCCGGAGCTGACCGGGCCGCTGCGGGTCACAGCCCGCACCCGGTACCATCAGGTGGAGCAGGCCGCCACCGTCTACCCGGCGGAGTGCGGCTTCCGGCTGGAATTTGACCAGCCCCAGCGCGCCCCTACGCCCGGTCAGGCCGTGGTGCTGTATCAGGGCGACACCGTGCTGGGCGGCGGCACCATTACGAGAGTGGAAAAGTAACAAGGAGAACAAAATGCAAAATCAGTATTCCCGCACGCAGTTGCTGCTGGGCGCGGAAGCTATGGAAAAACTGCACAATTCCCGCGTGGCGGTGTTCGGCATCGGCGGCGTGGGCGGCTACACGGTGGAAGCGCTGGCGCGCAGCGGCGTGGGGGCACTGGATCTGATCGATGATGATAAGGTCTGCCTGACCAACCTCAACCGCCAGATCATCGCCACCCGCAGTACGGTAGGGCAATATAAAGTAGATGTGGCTGCACAGCGCATCCACGACATTGACCCGGACATCAGGGTGACCACCCACCGGTGCTTCTTTGGCCCGGAAACACAGGACCAGTTCGACTTTACCCAGTACGACTATGTGGTGGATGCCATTGACACCGTTACCGGCAAGCTGGCGCTGGTGATGAAGTGCAAGGAGGCAGGCACTCCCATTATCTGCTCCATGGGCGCAGGCAACAAGATGGACCCCACCCGCTTTGAGGTGACGGATATCTACAAGACCTCCGTCTGCCCGCTGGCCAAGGTGATGCGCACCGAGTGCCGCAAGCGCAGGATCAAGCACCTGAAGGTGGTCTACTCCAAGGAGCCTGCCATGACCCCCATCGAGGATGACGCCATCAGCTGCAAGTATCACTGCATCTGCCCTCCGGGCACCCAGCGCAAGTGCACCCAGCGCCGTTCGGTGCCGGGTTCCAATGCCTTTGTACCCTCGGTGGCTGGCCTGATCATCGGCGGCGAGGTGGTAAAAGACCTTGTGGGCTTTGTACCAATGAAGGGGTAAAACAAAAGGCAGACTCCTGCTGTGTGGGACGATTTTGAATGCGCTCCGCGTTGCTTTGCGCATAAGCTAAGGAAATTATATTTTTGATTTTGGGGTCCAGAAACGCCTGCGGGTGTTTCTGGACCCCATTTTCATGGGCGGGGGTCGTGGAGGAAAGGCTTGTGCTTGCGGGCAGAACCCTCTCGGTCACGCCTGCGGCGTGCCAGCTCCTGAGAGGGTTCAGCCCGCTGAAAACAAGCAGAACGTTAACTCCGCCGCGCGAATGTTTCCACAGGAAACCAGCGCGGCAGCTTCCGCTTTCGGTTATGACTCCTCCCGTGAAAAGGCAATTCTGGAAAATCCGCAGATTTTCCAGAATTGCGAAATTATAAATATTCTTTCCGCTGAACATGGCCAGAGCGCAAGCGGAGGCCATTCCAAATCGTCCCGCCCTCTTGTATTTATCATATCTTTATTGACAACAAACC